>Ga0187872_10001228_pt1 | contig 26930 bp, 25 predicted proteins | sample June2016WEW_16_4_FD_132973 | JGI IMG/M metagenome (GOLD analysis project Ga0187872, IMG submission 132973) | Peatland microbial communities from SPRUCE experiment site at the Marcell Experimental Forest, Minnesota, USA - June2016WEW_16_40 | ecosystem: Environmental > Terrestrial > Soil >...
ACCCCCAGGCTACGGGAACCTCCAGAAAAACCCCAAGCACCCCCTCGGGCAGACTGCTATCCGAGCTTTGCAATGCCAGTTCCAGACAATGGCAGCCGGCCGCCAGACCCGCCAGGGGCAGCCAGATCCACCACGCGGACCAGCCGCGATTGGGTTTGAGCGCCAGCAGGGCCAGAATCGCCAGCCACGGCAGCAACTGCGGCCCCAAGCTCGCGGTCGTCCAATTATAAGTGACCGGCGGACCTTCCGTCGCGCCCAGGCCGCCCAAGCCTCGCGCAGCAGCGATCTGGAGTCTGCCGACCGTCGAAGAGGGTACTCGCCATGAGTACGAGCAGAAGCCGTCTCAGCCAAATTCAAACTCGCCCGACCCGATCTTTTTCCCCGCCTTGCCCACGGAGAATCGCGGCGGCTTCCCACCGCCTCCCCCCACCAGCCAGTATTCTCCACCGCCCGAGCCGATCAATCGGTAGTTCAGAAGCAGATTCCGCCCACGGCGGGTAGCGGAGACGCAATTGGTCAACGGCCCGCCCACGGCCAACACTGCCGCCCGTTGCTCCTCCACCACGACCGCCTGCTCCGGCGGCGGCAGGCTCAACACCGGCATTTGCGCCCCGGTGACTTCCTCCATCACGTTCGCCATCCCGGTTCGCGGCACGCCGAAATTGAAGTAGGCCCGCGCCTTGCCCTGCTTGAGCCAGACCCGATATGGGTGGTAATGGCCGGGCGGAACCTTCACGCTGGCCGGGGGCTGGGCCAGGACGACCGTGTATGGCCCTCCCGTCAGCACGAGGCGTTCAATGAAGCTGCCGGTGATTCGCAATTCGCCCAGTGCGGTTTGCTCTTCGGTCAACCGCAACGCCAGTTTCTCCTCAGGCGCTCGCGGCTCGGCGCTCCAGTCCAACTGCCAGGCGTGGCCCTCAAAGAACACCTTGGGCAAGAAGGCGAACGCGTCCGACGCCCTCACCATTAAGTTCATCCCTGTCCAGGCAAGCGCCAAGGTGTCCTCCGGCACCTCGCAGGAGGCCAGGAACCGTTTGTTTCGCTCTTCCCAGGGACGCAGCAACAATTGGCCGTGCTGGAAGGAGCCTGGCTGGCCCGATAGATTCTGCAATAACCCCACCTGCCAATCCTGTCCTTCCCGGGTCACCTTGCCTTGCCAATAGGAGCGCAGCGCCGCGTTGCACAATACCCGATCCGGCCACCGGACAGTGTCCATGAGGAAACAAAGGTCCACCCGCATCGGCGCGCCGCTGGACGAGGCGGGAAAGGACAGGTGGAGGTTCGTGAACCCCTGGTGAAGGAAGCTCGGCATTGCTGAAAACAATACCTGCGCCGAGCACACCCCCGCCGGATCGTCGGTCAAATCCTGGTTGCGATTCAGATCGAGGAAGAGCTTCTTCGCGCCGCCTTGCCAGACGAAAGGAATGGCATTGCTCGGGTTGCCGCCGAACTTCAACACTCCCCGCACGACCGGGCCGGGCGCCAACGCCGGCTCTTTGGGGAACGGCGCCAATCGGCGCTCCACAGGAACATTCCGGTACAGGAACTGGAAGCTCGTCTCTTGATACTCCAGCGGGACCGTGGTCACCGTTCCGGACGGGGCGCCGGGCCGGGCGGAATCCTCGCTGCCGGAGACGCTGCCCGGGCAAGTCGCTGCGATGACGACCATCGCCACCAATGCGGCCCCTGGCCGCGTCCAGTCTGTCCGCGGCAGCCAGGGCATCCTTCGCTTTCTCATAATGGCCAGCCTTTGTGATGTCGGCGATTCAATGTCCGATTAGACCGTGCGGCCGGGGAAACGTCACGCATCACTTTCCGTAGTGCTCCCCGCCGGCGTGGGGAGGGTCCAACCGCTCGCTGCTCTCCTGACTCCCAATACCGCAGCTCGCCGCAGTTCCAGGGCGCACAGGCTCTCACGCCCCGGGTTGCTCCGGGTAAATGGTCACGCCGTCACGGGCGATTTTCTGCTTGAGCCGCTCATTGGTGAGGCGCTCGGAGCGGACGAGGTCGAGTTCGTAAATGAGCGGGGCATTTTCGAGGGCGTCGCACAGGTCGAGCCATTCAGCGGCGGTGGCGTCGGGGGCTGAGATGGCAAGGTCGAGGTCGGAAGCGCGGCGGGCGGTGTTGGTGGCGCGCGAGCCGAAGACCCGCACTTCGCGCACGGCAGAGAACCGCCGACAAGCAGCGCGCAACACGGCCAGGTCTTTGCTCCGCAGGGCGACGGGTTTCATGGCTTTAATCCCACGTGAGCGTCTGAATCTTGCCGGCCATCGCGCCGAGGAGCGCGGAGTAATCCCGGACCACATGCTGGTAGATGCGGGCGGCGAGGGCTTCATCGTAGGCGTGGCTGGTAAGATTGCGGTCCTCGATCATCTGAAGCCAAAGGTCGGCCTCTTCGGGCGTGACAATAAGCCCATCGGCAAAGGCCTTCTTGAGCGTCGGGCGCGGGCCGCCACATTCGTGGCCCTGGCGCTCGAGGTAGAGCTTGAGGGCCTTCCAGACCAGTTCGAAAGAGAACTCGAACCGCTGGATAACGGCGTCGCGGACAATGGCGCTCTCCGGCTGCGCAACGGCTTCCTGCAGGCGCGCGACGGCATTGCGAACTTCCGCCTGGCGTTCGATGAATCGTTCTTTGCTCATTGCCTCTGTTTAACATGGAAGGGTTCCGGCAGACAACCCTTTACGCTAAAGCAGGAGCTTGCAGCCAAGCGCTATTCGACGGCGGTCGGCGCTGATTTTCAGTTCCGAAAGATGGCGCCGACTGCCGTCGGCGGCTACACCGTGTCGGCGGTTTGTGCGAGCTATGAGAATTCCGGGCTAAGCCGGCAACGTGCCGGCGGTCAGGCAGTGGCGCCGTGCTGTTCGCGTGCCGAGGCCAGCGCGCCCATTAACCGGGCACCAGTCCATCCAGCGCGAGGTTCAGGCGCAGCACCTCCGGCGGCGCGCTCGGAGAGCACGCCCTACCTGCCCACTCCATCCAACGCCAGATTGAGGCGCAGCACGTTGACGCCGGGTTCGCCCAGAATGCCCAGGTCGGCGGGGTCGGTGTTTTGCTGGATGAGCGCGAGCACTTTTTCGAGGCTCAGGCCGCGGGCTTTGGCGACGCGGGCGGACTGGAGGGAGGCGTTCTCGGGGCTGATATGGGGATCGAGGCCGCTGCCGGAACCGGTGACGGCGTCCGCGGGCACAGGGGCGTTGGTGGCGAGGCCGTTTTGGGCGCGGTAATCGGCGAGGTTTTGGGCGATGGCGTCGCGGAGTTTCTGCGAGGTCGGCCCGAGGTTGCTGCCGCCGGAACTGGTGGGGTCGTAGCCGTTGCCCGCGGAGGAGGGGCGGGGGTGGAAGTATTTGTCCGCGGTGAAGGGCTGGCCGATTAGCCGGGAGCCGCGGACCACGCCGCCGGCATCAACAATGAGGCTGCCGTTGGCCTGGTCGTGAAAGAGGGCTTGGCCAATGCCGAAGACGAGCAGCGGATAGAGGCCGCAGCAGACGACGGCGAGAGCCAGCGTGGCGAGCGCGGCGCGGCGGAGTTCAGAGAGCAATGCTTTCATAATCAAACGAGGTTCAGGGCGGTGATGATGAGGTCAATGAGCTTGATGCCGATGAAGGGGATGATGACGCCGCCCAGGCCATAGATGAGGAGGTTGCGCTGGAGGATGGCGAGCGCGCCGATGGGCGTATATTTTACGCCGCGCAGGGCCAGGGGAATCAGCGCGACGATGATGAGGGCGTTGAAAATGACGGCGCTGAGGATGGCGCTGGTCGGGCTGTGCAGGCGCATGACGTTGAGGGGCGCAATGGCGGGGAAAGTGGCCATCAGCATGGCGGGAATGATGGCGAAGTATTTGGCGACGTCATTGGCGATGCTGAAGGTGGTGAGGGAGCCGCGCGTGATGAGGAGCTGCTTGCCGATTTCGACGATCTCGATGAGCTTGGTGGGGTTGCTGTCGAGGTCCACCATGTTGCCGGCCTCGCGGGCGGCCTGGGTGCCGGTGTTCATGGCGACACCGACGTCGGCCTGCGCCAGCGCCGGGGCGTCGTTGGTGCCGTCACCGGTCATGGCGACGAGATGGCCGGCGGCTTGTTCGAGACGGATGCGCTTCAACTTGGCTTCCGGGGTGGCCTGGGCGATGAAGTCGTCCACGCCGGCTTCGGCGGCGATGGCGGCGGCGGTCTGCGGGTTGTCGCCGGTGATCATCACGGTGCGGATGCCCATCTTGCGCAGATGCGCAAACCGCTCCTTGATGCCGCCCTTGACCATGTCCTTGAGTTGGACCACGCCCAGGACCTCACTGGCTTCGGCCACGACAAGGGGAGTGGCGCCGGAACGAGAGATTTCATCCACGGTCTGGCTGACGGTCTCCGGAAACCTCCCGCCCAATTGGTCCACATAAGCCCGCATGGCGTCGGCGGCACCTTTGCGAATACTGCGGGCGGGAGCGGAGCTGGAGAAGTCCACGCCGCTCATGCGGGTTTGGGCCGTGAAGGGCACAAACCGGGCGTGGAGTTCGGCAACCTCGCGGCCCCGGAGATTGAACTGTTGCTTGGCGAGCACGACGATGGAGCGGCCTTCCGGCGTCTCGTCGGCGAGGGAGGCCAGTTGGGCGGCGTCGGCCAGGCGCTCCGGCGGCACGCCCGGGGCGGGGATGAACGCGCTGGCCATGCGGTTGCCGAGGGTGATGGTGCCGGTCTTGTCGAGCAAGAGCACGTCCACGTCGCCCGAGGCCTCGACGGCGCGCCCGCTCATCGCCAGCACGTTACGCTGGAGCACGCGGTCCATGCCGGCGATACCGATGGCGCTCAGCAAGCCGCCAATGGTTGTAGGGATCAGACAGACGAGCAGCGCGATCAGCACGGGAACAGAGAACACCACGCCCGAGTAAACGCCGAAGGGTTTCAACGTCACGCAGACCAGCAGGAAAATCACAGTGAGCGCCGCCAGGAGAATGGTGAGGGCGATTTCGTTCGGCGTCTTCTGCCGCTGCGCGCCCTCGACCAGCGCGATCATGCGGTCCAGGAAGCCCTGGCCCTTTTCCATCGTGATACGGATGACAATGCGGTCGCTGAGGACGCGCGTGCCGCCGGTGACCGCGCTGCGGTCGCCGCCGCTTTCGCGAATTACAGGGGCGGATTCGCCGGTGATGGCGGATTCATCAACGCTGGCGATGCCTTCCACGACATCGCCGTCCGCGGGGATGCTGTCGCCCGCCTCGCACACGACGAGGTCGCCCTTGTTCAGGTCCGGGGCTGGAACCTTCTCCTCGCGGCCATTGCGCAGACGTCTGGCCATCGTATCCTTGCGCGCTTTGCGCAGGCTGTCGGCCTGGGCTTTGCCGCGGCCCTCAGCGACAGCTTCGGCGAAATTGGCGAAGAGCACGGTGAACCAGAGCCATACGGCCAGTTGGGCGATGAAGCCGCGCTCGGCGGAGGCGGCGTAACCGATGCCGGCAGTGGTCAGTGCGGCGCCGACCATCGTGACGAACATGACCGGGTTCTTGACCATCAAGCGCGGATGGAGTTTGCGGAACGAGTCGCCGATGGCGGGACCGACGATGGACCAATCGAAAAGGGAGGGAGATTTCTGCGTCATAGGGGATGTGATGCGTGATGCGTGATGCGTGATACGTGATACGTGATGAGCGAGTCGGACTAGAATAGCTTGCCCTGGGCGGTGAGGAAGTGCTCGACGATGGGACCGAGTGTCAGGCCGGGCAAATAGTTCAAAGCGCCGACCAACAGCACGGTTCCGATCAGCAGGACAACAAAGGTGAAGCCGGAGACCGGGAAGGTCCCGGCGCTGGGGGGAGCGATTCGTTTTTGGCCGAGGGCGCCGGCCAAGGCCATGATGGGCACAATCATCAGGAAGCGGCCAATCAGCATCGCCAGGCCGATGGTGGTGTTGAACCAGGGCGTGTTGGCATTGAGGCCGGCAAAGGCGCTGCCGTTGTTGCCATTGGCGGAGCTGTAGGCGTAGAGGATTTCGCTCAGGCCGTGCGGGCCGTTGTTGTTCAATCCCGCCAGTCCCCACTTGCTGACGGAAGCCCAGGCGGCAAAGCCCAGGATGGAAAGCGCCAGCACCAGCAGGGCCAGCATCGCCATCTTCACGTCGTAGGACTGGATCTTCTTGCCGAGGTATTCCGGGGTCCGCCCGACCATGAGGCCGGCGATGAACACCGCCAGCACGACGAATATGAGCATACCATAGAGTCCGGCGCCAACGCCGCCGATGATGATTTCACCGAGCTGGATGTTAAACAGCGGCACAAAACCGCCGAGCGCGGTGAAGGAATCGTGCATCGAGTTAACCGCGCCGCAGGAAGCGTCGGTGGTCACCGTGGCGAACAGGGCGGAGTTGAAGATGCCGAATCGGACCTCCTTGCCTTCCATATTCCCGCCCGCGGCGGCGACGCCGAGCTGGTGGTGAATCGGATTCCCGGCTGCTTCCGAGTGCCAGCAAAGGAACACCCCGCCCAGGAACAAGGCCATCATCGCCGACCAGACCGACCAGCCGTGGGCTTGGTTCTTCACCATGCGCCCGAGGTAATAGGTCAGCCCGCTGCCAATGGCGAAGATGGAGAGCATCTGCAGGAAGTTGGACAGGGGGGTGGGGTTCTCGAAGGGGTGAGCGGCGTTGGCGTTGGTATAACCGCCCCCATTGGTGCCGAGCATCTTGATGGCGATCTGCGAGGCCATCGGCCCTTGCACGATGGCCTGGTCCTCCACTTTTTGATCCACCATGACCGGCACATTGGTCATCACCGGTTGCCCTTTCTCATCGAGCTTCGGCACGTCCACCATCATCGCCACCCCATTGGTCATTACCGGCTGGCCTTTCGCGTCGAGTTTGGGCGCTTGCACCATGACTACGACATTGGTCGTTACCGGTTGGCCTTTGGCGTCGGTCTTGGCCACTTGCGTGGTGTAAGGCTCCGTGAGTTTGGCTTTTGTGTACGGCTTGAAGTTCTGGATCATGCCTTGCGACACAAGGACAACCGCGAAGACCAGGCATACGGGCACCAACAGGTAATAGGTCGTCCGCACGAGGTCCACCCAGAAATTGCCCAGGGTCCTGGTCGAGTGCCGGGCGAGGCCGCGCACCAGCGCCGCCGCGATGGCGATGCCGGTGGCCGCTGAGGCGAAGTTGTGGATGACGAGCGCGACCATCTGCGAGAGATACGACATGGTGGATTCGCCGGTGTAGCTCTGCCAGTTGGTGTTGGTGGTAAAGCTGGTCGCGGTGTTGAACGCCAGGTCGGGACTGAGCGCGCCGAAGCCCTGGGGGTTGAGCGGCAGCAGGTTCTGCACCCGCAGGATGATGTAAGTGAAAAGGCAACTCACCAGGCTGAAGAGCAGCATGGCAATGGCGTATTGCTTCCAATCCTGCTCTTCATCCGACTGCACGCCCATCAGACGATACGTGCCTCGCTCGAGGGGTTTGAGGACCGGGTCGAGCCACGTCCTCCCCGTCGCATCCAGGACCTGCACGAGGTACAGGCCCATGGGTTTGGTGATTAACGCGAGCGCCGCTACAAAGAGCTCAAGCTGCAACCAATCAATTGATCGCATAGGGGTGTCCTTAGAATTTCTCCGGCCGGAGCATGGCCACGAGCAGGTAAACGAACAGCAACAGGGCGATCACGCCCGCGATAAGGTTTTCCATAGATTCCTTCTACAGCTTCTCGCAGAAGCGCACATAAAGGCCGCTGATCACGAAGAACAGCACCGTGATACCGATATAGATGAGGTCCATCATAGATTTTTCATACTGAGTTGCGTCCAATTCCATTCAAACAATGCTTCAAGTTGCCACGGTGTATGGCGGAGCGGGTAATCAAAAAGGGGGCAACGTGCGTTAATAATTCGTTAATAGGTTTTGGCCGTTGGGGATCGCCTTCTCGGGCACGAAAGATGCTCAGATTGCGGGGATATGAAGGCGATTCTTTTGCTGGCGAGCCTGGCGGCGACAGCGACTCTGCTGGGCGCTAAGGTGGAAAACCTGCCGACGCTCAAAGTGGGCAGTGAAATTGGCAGTGAAGTCTATAGCAACGTGACGGTGACCTCGGTGACCGCCACACACATCTATTTCACTCACAGCCTCGGCTTGGGGAGCGCAAAGCTGAAAGATCTGGAGCCGGAGATGCAGAAGCATTTTCATTTTGATGCCGTGAACGCGGCGACCATCGAGAGCCAGCAAGCGCAGGCCAACGCCCTCTACCAGCGGCGGTTGGCGGCCGCCCAACGCCCGGCCTCCTCACTTCAGATCGTGACCAACTCCGCAGGCGCCAGGACGATTCAGGGGCCCGCCGCCGGCAGCGAAGGCGCACCGCACAAGCTCCATGCCAAATCCTTCCTCGACCAGCCGGCGCCCACGCTTCAGGTGGAGCAGTGGCTGACGCCGGAACCGGACACGACGGGCAAATTTGTGCTGGTGGATTTCTGGGCCACGTGGTGCGGTCCCTGCCGCGCTTCGATTCCGCACCTGAATGCGCTAGCGGACCACTTCAAGGACCGCCTCGTGGTCATCGGACTCTCCAACGAAACGGAGGCAGCCGTTCGGAAGATGACCAGTCCCAACATCATGTATTCGGTGGCGATTGACACCCAACGGCGCACTTCCAAAGAGGTCGAGGTCAAAGGCATCCCACACACCCTGCTGATCGATCCCAAAGGCATCGTGCGGTTTGAAGGCCATCCGAATTCCCTCAATGAGCGCACCCTGACGTGCCTTCTGGACAAATACGGGAGCTGAAATGCGCGGGGCGTGATACCCCCGGACGGGGAATGCGCGGGAGCGGAGAACTGGCCTGAGGCGGTCTGGTCGGACTTTACTTCAGCGTTTTGCTGCTCAACTTCACGGTAAGGGTCGAGCTTCCACCCGGGGGCAGGCTGATGCTGTTGGAAGCCACGTTCCCCGATTCGACACAGATCATCCGCTCGTATTCTTCGTCGCCGAAGTCGGGCATCTGCCGCGACTTGGCAATCCACGGGTTCCAGACCACGGTGGAAGCGGACCCCCGCTTCTCCACGAGGATCCTTCGACCGAGGCGCGGGTCGAGGATCTCCACCGTGCCGGTGGCGTTCAGATAGACGCGGTCCACCTCGGAGGCGATGCGCAGCGCGTCACTGGTTTCGGTTTTCTCCACAAAGCCTGCGACTTTGTCGAGATAACTGAGGCCTTTGAGCCCGCCGATGGAGATGGCGGTAACGTCGCCGACGTCGAAATAGGTATGCAGGCAATTCTCGAAGGTGAACTCCGCGTCCCGGGATTCGTTGGTGATAACGAGCTGTAGCGTGAGGGACTGATTAACCGTAACGATGTAGTCGGCGGTGAAGGCCGGGAAGCCTGCGGCCTCCGGACAGTCCGGCAGACGGAACCGCACACTGACGCTGCCATCCGGAGCCGGCGCGAACTCCTTGAGGTTCCAGGCTTTCACGCGGGCGAACCCGTGGTGGCCCAAACCTTCCCGCGACCCAAACCAGGGAAAAATCACCGGAATGCCGCCCCGGATCGGTTGTCCCTCGGCGAACCGGCTGCATTGGCTCACAAAGAGCAGTGGCGGCTCATCCTTCTTCCTGAAATGCGTAACGTGGGCACCGAGGAGATAGATTTCGGCCGTGCTCCAGGCCGTGCTGATTTCGACCATGGGCAGTTCACCCTGGCCGTCGAGAAAGGTCACGCGCCCGAGAGCTTCGGGTTTCGCTTTTGCGTCTGATGCGCTGGTCGTCATAATAGTTTACCTCTGCCGGAGCTTATACCACCCCGGCCGCCCCCTGGCACGCAAATTCTAGCGTCGGACCGCGAGCCGTCCTCGGCTCGCAGCGGCTTCGAAGGCACAGGTACGGTGGATTCAATATGAGCGTGCGGCCCTGTTGGCGGCTGCTGCGAGCCGAGGCCGGCTCGCGGTCCGTTCCTTTTGGGTAATCCACGGCTTTGGCGGCGGGGTCCGGCTGCGTCCCGCAAATTCTGGCCCGCATTTTAGGCTTTGATTTCCCCACCGCCCCGGTACTCTGCGGCGACGCTTATGGCAAAACAACATCAATACCAATTCTGTTTTGGTCCCTGGAATATCAGCGAAGGTCAGGACCCTTACGGTCCGCCCACCCGCCCGGTGCAAACCTTCGACTGGAAGCTCAAACAACTCAAGAAGCTTGGCTTCGACGCCATGATGTTCCATGACGACGACGCCGTGCCGGACATTGACGGCAAGTCCGGCGCGCAACTGCGCAAGGAAGCCAAGGAACTCAAGAAGAAGCTCGACGACGCCGGCGTGGCGGCGGAAATGGTCGCCCCGCGGCTCTGGTTCAGCCCCAAGACCATTGACGGCGCCTACACCAGCAACGACCCGAAGTGCCGCCAATACGCCATTGACCGCTCCCTGCGCTGCATTGACATCGCCGGTTATCTCGACACCGACCTGGTCGTCCTCTGGCTGGCGCGCGAAGGCACCTACCTGCGCGAGGCCAAGAGTGGCCGGCGCAGCGTCGAACTGCTGGTCCAGGCGCTCGACAAGATGCTCGCGCACAACCGGAACATCCGCATCGCCATCGAGCCTAAGCCCAACGAGCCGATGGACCATGCGTATATCCCGACCATCGGCCACGCCCTGGCGATTGCCCAGTTGACCCGCGACCTGAAACGCGTCGGCTGCCTCATCGAATCCGCCCACGCCATTCTCGCCGGGCTTGATCCGGCGGACGAGATTGATTTCGCAATGGCCTTCGGCAAGCTCTGGTCCCTGCACCTCAACGACCAGAACGGCCTCAAGTTCGACCAGGACAAACCCTTCGCCAGCGCGAATCTGCGCGTCGCCTTCAATCAGGTCCGCGCCCTCGAGCGCAACGGCTACGGCAAACACGGCGAATACGTCTGCTTCGACGTGCATCCCTTCCGCACGACCAAGGTCGAGCATTGGCTGGCGCATCTCGTCAACAGCCGGCGCACCTTCCTGCGGCTCGTGCGCAGAGCACGCACCTTCGACGAGAAGACCGCCAAGCAGCTTATCGCCGACCGCGACTACGCCGCCCTCGACCAAATGGTGCTCGAGCACCTGATGGGCGAGTGACGCCGCGCCGCCCGCGACCTGGACTGCCGGACGATATGTCGGCCCCAGGAGCCAATTCAATGCTTTCGGCCCGGTTATTAAATGGGGTTGAATGAATACAATGTGCTAAGAGAGCTAACACAAAGGATCGAACATGAGCAGCAAGAAGAAATATGAAGAATTGACCGATCTGGAGAAAATCCAGAAACAGTGGCATAAGCTGTCCGGCCTACACTCGAGAGCAGAATGGTCAGCCGCAATAGTTCGCGCAGCAACGGCTGTGGAAATCGCAGCCAATTATGCGGTGCGCAAGGAATTCGAGGACAGAAGCAAATTCGATAAAGCGTTTATCGATAGCCTTCTCCGCTGGGCGAATGGCCTGAACGGAAAGCTTACCCACCTGCTACTTCCACTTAGTGCGGGTTCCCAGAAGAAGAAAGATGTAATGAAGAAACTCAGAACTATCACTGAAACAATCAATGACCAGCGGAACGGCATCGTGCATCAAGGCGAGTTCTGTAATGAACAGAAGGCGAGAGCAACAATCAAACAGTCTCGGGAATTCATTACAACCCTGCTTCGACTCTATGAACCGACGTTCCAACTCAAAGACCGCAAGCGCTAACAAGCCGCCAGAAGCCATCAGCCACCATGCCAGTCGCGGGCGCACCGAGTGTTTTGGGATGGCGGCTGGGGCTCAGGCGGAGCGTTAATCCCCCGCCCTGCGCCGGGCGGCAAATTCCTGCAAAATTTCAGTTGGCGGGCCGGTTTCCTTCCTGATTTCGCTGTTGACCCGCGCGGCCTGCGGCCTAAACTGGCGGACGATATGTCGGCCCCAGGAGCCAAAGTTAATGTTTGTGCCCTGATATCCAATATCATGGACTTCTTTCCATGCTAATTAAGGGTTGGCCGGAGAAATATGAACGAGAAATCCATACGCGACAGACTGGTTGAGAAGGGCGAGGAGCCACGACCGCCGTTTCAGCCCACCCGCGTGCCAGAGGCGGACGCCTTGCAGAACGACCTAGACAATCACCCTCACGCCTTCGTCTTGGCGTGCGTAATGGATCGGCGGTTCAAAACCGAAAAGGTATCGCTCATTCCATACCTGCTCTCGCAAAAGCTAGGCGGCTTCTCTATGCAGCAACTCGCGCTGCTTTCGGAGGCAGAGGTCAAACGTCACATGACACAGCCTAAACCCATCCACCGCTATGCTGATATGATGAGCGGGTTCCTGTACTTGGCGGTGCAGAGGATCGCGAACCACTATGGCGGGGACGCCGCCAGTATTTGGGCTGGAAAGCCATCCAGCGCGGAAGTCGTTTACCGTTTCCTGGAGTTCGATGGTGTCGGCCCGAAGATTGCGAACATGGCGGCGAACATCCTCGTACGCGACTTGCAGGTCCCACTCGCCGACCGCACCTCGATAGACATCTCGGCGGATGTCCATGTCCGGCGAGTGTTCGACAAGCTCGGCCTTTGCAAGGCCGGTCCCCCCAAGGAGGTTGAGCGGGTGATCTACAAGGCGAGAGCCCTTCACCCGGAGTATCCCGGCATAATGGACTTGCCGTGTTGGGATATCGGCACAAAGTGGTGCCACGCACACCGCCCGGTGTGTAGCGCCTGCTACATGAAGGACCTGTGCCCGAGTTCCTCCTGAAACAAATGATCGGCCAACAAACCGCTGGAGCCAATGCTGGGGAGCGCCGGGGTGGGGCTTCCCGCAATCCGGCGTCCGAGGCGGCGCTCCCCAGCATGGCTCGGCTCAGGCGTTAATCACCCGCCCTGGCGGGGCGGGTTTGGCAAAAGCTTGGGTGCAGTCGGCGACCGGCACGGTTGCCGATGACTTCATCGGGCTACGGGTCGTGCAACGCAGTTTGTGAAAAACAACAGCGATGGCCGGGTTGAAGCGGGCGCGCCGATAGCGCCTCAGTTTCATTCGCCGCACCGCTTATCCTTCTCGTTCCTGCCAAATATCCTTTGCCCGTCTGGTGCGGGCCGGGCAACCGCGCCGCGTCAGTTCGGCTCCGGCGGGCTGAAGACGCTTTGGTCCCCCGTTAAGCAATGCGAGTCGGAGTGAACTGCTCGCTGAAGGGCGCGGGAGCGACCGCGCCAAACAACGCTCTTATTTCGGCATCAGCACCACGGAGACTGCGCGCCTGACCCGCTGGATCAACACGGAGCGTCGGAGGCCGTCTCGTGCGGTCGCGCTCGTTTTGCTCCGATTCATTAATGACTCCTGCTTGACTTCGACAGGCCGCGAACCATAATTGCCTTGCATGGGTGATTTATGCTAAAACTGGTTGTCCTCAGCCCGGGAATAACCGGGCGCACGCAGGAACTGAAGGCGGACAAAACCACCATCGGCCGGCTGGAGGACAACACGTTTCAAATTGCCGAGCCGTCGGTCTCCAGCCATCACTGCGAGGTTCTGCTGGGCGGCGGCGAGGTGCTGGTCCGAGATCTGAATTCCACCAACGGCACCTACATCAGCGGCGAAAAGGTCACCGAAGGCACGCTCAAACCCGGCCAGATACTGCGTCTGGGCCAGATTGAGATGCGCCTGGAAACGGATGCCCCCGCGGCTCCCGGGAAAATGCACTTCGACCGCACTACGGTCATATCGGGCGGCGTGAAACTGACCGAACTGGAGCAAGGCGCGCGCGACGGCGGGTTCGGCACCAAAGGCTCGGGCTTCTCGAAGAAGGACAACCGGGTCAATGAGATATTTATCATCATCGGTGTGGTGCTCGGGCTGGTGATCCTCGCCCTGCTCTTCTATATCGCGGCGACGATTAGAAAGTAGGCGCCCCGCAATTTGCCTCCCTCTCGCCGTGGATTGATGTCCAGCTTGAAATGGATATCGGGAGATTCGGCTGGCGGCCACGAACGCGGCACCGGGGCGCGTGAGAAATCTGCGGGTTATGCGCTCCGCTTCTTGGCAATGCCACGCCGCGCTCTTCCGGTCACGGGACGGGGCTTGGCTGGCCTGGCCGACTTGGCGGACTTGGCTGGCTCGCCGCGGACCTGCCGTTGGATTTTTCCCACTTGGCCGGCCAGATTCCTCTCCACGTGTTCTCTCCAGACGAAACGGCACGGGCAGTCTTTGTTCGGGCATTTTTCCAGGCGGGCCAGTTGCTTCCGCCGTTCCCGAGCCAAGGCGTTCAGCCGCACCAATTGGGCCTCAAGGTCTGTTGGCTCTTGCGGTTTGCCATTCGTTATCATCAGTCTCAAGCCCTATACTAGCCTTTCCGGTGGCACTTGTCATCTTGATGGACGTAAATTCGTGCGAACAGACCGAAAACGACAACACGGTCCAATTCACGCCCAAAAATGCCACAATGGGTCCGGTCATTCCAGGCGGGAAAGCGGGATCAGACAAATGCCGCCGTTTACAGCCTGCGCTTTTTCTTGGATGCCGTTTGAACGGATTCCCCGTTTCCTGGTCAGATAATCGAGGGTTAGGTTAGGGGTTTTCATGTGGTTCGGCGCAGTCTTCGCTGACTGCGCCGTTTTTTTGCCCAAAGGGCCGGGTCCGTTCTCGACCTTGATCTCGCCTGGTGATCACCGTAAAACCCCCGACAAATTATCCGTACTCCCCGGATTTGCGTCCCCTGGCTCCGTGCAGCAAGTTGACCTTGTTCCTCCAGGAAGGGAACAGGAAGGGCGGTGGCTGTGGCCCTGGGGGGTCCGGCGCCGCCTTTCTTTCGGCGCAGTCTTCGCTGGCTGCGCCAGCCGGCAGTTTTTGGAATGACGATTGGAAAATCATGACGCCCGCTGAGACAAGACTCTGTTTGACACTCATGGTCTATGGATTGGCCGCGGCTTGCACCATCGTGATCGGCTATCTCGCCTGGCGGAAAATCCGTCCGCATCGCCACCGCCATCACTATCACCAGACCCGCAACGGCCACCAAAAGGGCGTGTGGGGCTGGGAATAGCAACCCGGCCCCACCTGCGCCGCGCGCTCACAGCAATCCAGGACGGTCACAACGCCCGACGCCCGCATCAGGGAATCGGGCCGGTTATTTCACCGCAATATTGTGCTCGGCCAAGGCCGCGCGAACGGCCAGCGCCAGCTCACTCCGAATCTGGGACCAATCCTCCGATTGGTTGATCCAGATCCGGAGCTCGAAATTCATCGAGTCGCCCGCGAAACTGCCGAGCAAGGCCTGGGGCGGCGGGTCCTTGAGAACCCGCGGTTGCTCGACCGCCGCGCCTTTGAGCAATTCCATGACCCGGCGCGCATCCGCCGGGCCAGCCACCACGACGGGCAGGTCAATCCGGCGCAGACGGTCCGAGAAGGTCCAGTTGGTCACCGTCTCGGAAATCAAACTGCCGTTGGGCACGATGAACTCCGAACCGTTGGGGGCCCGCACGATGCTGGCGCGGATGCCTATCTGTTTGACCACTCCTTCGTTGCCGGCCAATTGGATGACATCGCCGACTTTGATCGGCCGCTCGAAGAGCAAGATAAGGCCGGAGACAAAATTGTTGATGATATTCTGCAGGCCGAAGCCCAAGCCCACGCCGAAGGCGCCCACCAGAATCGTCAGGCGCGTCAGGTCGAACCCCAGCAGGGCGATGCCAATGAAAAAGCCGATGACCAGGATCGCGTAATTGACCATCTTGGAGATGGAATAGTGAAGTCCGGGAGCCAGTTTCACCCGGGAATACACCTCCTCCTCCAGGACAAAGCGCACCATCCGCGAAACGAGAAACGACGCCCAGACCGTGATCCCGAACAACACCACGTCGCCCGGGGAAACTTTGAACGAGGCTACCGCCCAGGTGGCCGTCAGCACCTCCCGGAGGTCCTGGAACACAGGCGCGCGCAATGACAGCGTCTCCAGCACATAGGCCGCCCAGAGCAGAATGGCCGCCCATTCCACCACGCCCCGCGCCCGGCTGCACAGCAAGCCCTGATGCCGCTTCACCAAACCCAGCCGCGCCAGGGGTGGAACACTCAGCGCGCTCAAGAAGAGTCCATCAATAATCCGCGCCACGGCGTATAAGATCAGGGCCATATAGGCGCTTTGCAGCAGGGCGTGGCCGAGAAGTTTGCTCAGGCTCACGTAGCCCAGCGCGTCGGCGATAAAGGCCACCGCGAACCAGCCCAACGCTACCCCGCAGCCTTTGCCAATGACCCTCCAGAAGCGGTTGCCCTCCGGCGCGGTCCCAAACCGGCCCGACCCCAGCAGCCAGCCCACAAACAATGCGCCGCCCAGCATCTCCGCCAAAAGCAGCAATCGGGACAAGACCGCTTGGGAGGCGGCGACTACCCGCAATTGATCGACAAAGTAGAAAACCACCAGGGCGTTCAAGACCGGAAACAGCCGCCGGTCAATGAGCTTGCGCACCACCAGGGTGGTCGGGATGATCGCCGCGGCGCCTGAAATGGCCCAGAACAACCGTGGCGCTTGGGGGTAAATCCAACTGCTCGCCAGCAGGGCAATTACCAGCGCCGTCGCGACCGGGGAATCGAACACCCGTGCGGCGTGGCTCGCCTCGTCTCCGCCCAGCTTCCGCAACGTTCGGCCCGCTCGGACCAAGCCGAACCAGATCGCCAGGAACAGGCCCGCCTGCAGAATAAAGTCGCTGCCTTTCCGCTCGACGTATCCGCGCAGAGCCTGCACCTGGCGCGACAACGAATGATGGCTTTGCGCCACGAGATTCTGCGCCGAGTCCGACCACAGTTCTGCGCTCCAGATCGGCGGGCTGTCCCGCACAAACAAACGGCGGATCACCGCTTCGCGCGCGCTCTCGATGGCATTGAGCGTGTGGAGCGCCCGGCCATCCTGCTCCGCCACCCGGGTTTGCAAGCCCAACACCACCATTTGTTGGGCCTCCGCCTTGTCTTGGGTTCGCTTGACCGCAGCCATGACCCGCTCCACCTGTGCCAGCACCTCCGGCGGCATCTTCGACTCCAGCACGGAAGCGCGCGTGGCCTTCCAGACCTGCTCCAGTTGGGCCAGCCGCCCCCGGTCTTCGTCCAGTTGCGTCACGCGCTTCATCAAGCTGCGTTTCCAGTCCGCCAACTCCTCGCGAACTTCTTGCCACTCCCCGTTCAACCGGCGGAGCGTTTGCAGCGAAGGACTGGACGAAAGCGTCTTCGAACTCTCTTCCAGGCGCGCGCTCGCCTCCCGCGTCAGCACAGGCAGGTCCTGCTGAATCGCCCCGGTGGCCTGGTCGGCGGACAAATTGCCTTCGATGGACTGGAGGCTGGCAAAGGCCGCTTCGGCCTGCGCCGCTACCTCCGCCAGCGGTATCGCCGCCACATTCGTGCCGGGGACTCCCGCGGCGACACTCTTACCGGCGTCTTCCGAATTCCCCTCCGCCGCGGCCACAAATCGCGCGCCACCGCAAAGCAGCCCCGCGGCGCCCATCACCAGCACCCAGCATCTTAACCGGCGCCACCCGTTTTTCATCGCCCGCAATCTTACGGATCGTTGCATAACAGAACTCTAAAGGTCATGAGGATACTCGGACACCACGCGGCCGGCAAGGATTCGAAGAGCCAGTGTCGAGAGTCAGGCGGAATCAGATTTCACTGGCATCACGTATGAAAGGGACTAAAGTTTGGGAGACGGGAACAAGAATAAGCGGGAAAAGCGAATGAAACGACAATCCATCATCGCGGCCATGCTGTTGGTCTTCCTCAGCCCGGGGATTATCGCGCAGCCCCAAACACCAATTCCGCCTCCGGCGCCGGAAGCGCAACTGCGCTCCAGCGCCGAACTGGACCAACTGCTGGGCCCCATTGCGCTTTACCCGGACCCGTTGATCGCGCAAATCCTCCCGGCTGCGACGTTGCCCTCTGAAATCGTCCTGGCGAATCGGTACGTGAACGGCGGCGGCGACCCGAACCTGATTGACCAGCAACCCTGGGATCCCAGCGTCAAAGCGCTGGCCAGATACCCGACCGTTCTCAAATGGATGGACGATAACCTCGCCTGGACAATCGCCTTGGGACAGGCGTTTCTGGCTCAGCAGCAGGACGTGATGACTTCTATTCAACGCCTTCGTGCCCGGGCCCAGGCTCTGGGAAACCTGCCAACCACTTGGCAACAGAATGTGATTGCCGACAACGGAACCATCGAAATCCTCCCGGCCGATTCGCAGACACTTTATGTGCCTGTATATCAGCCTGATATGGTCTATTTCCAGCAGCCCTTCGGCGGCCCGTTCATCTCCTTCGGGGTGGGCTTTGCGCTGGGCCCCTGGCTCAACTGCGACTTTGATTGGCGCAATCACCACCTCACCGTCTGGGGCCCTGGCCAGCCGCGTCCGGCCGATTGGTGGTCTCGTCGCCCCAGCGAACGTCCCCGGGTAGAGGCGGCCCACGCCACCGTCTGGCAAGCGCGCAACCGTCCCGCTCTGGCCGCTAGGGGCCTCGACCGCGGGTGGAACGCTGGCCCGGTCCGCAGCACGGTCACTGTAATTGGGGGCCAACCCAGGCCGGCGGCAGCGTCCCGCTCGCGGCCGGCCAACGGCGCATTCATTGGGGTTCAGAGTGCGCATCAGACCCGGCAGTTTAGCAGCCGCGGCCAGCAAAGTCGCCAGCAGACTGTATCCCGGTCGGCGGCGTCTCCCGGCCGTTCAAGCGCGCCGTCGCATTCAGAGGCTCCGAGCCGCTCCAGCGGTGGCGGAAGACGCTGATCTCTTCATTTCACGAAAGAACAATAGCCGATGAAACTCTGCCATTCTTCACCTGTTCGCCCATCCGCCAAGGTTGTCCTCAGCCTCGTCCTCAGTTCCCTCATGTGGGTGCTGCCCGGGCGACTTCTTGCCGCGGGTGAGGAGCGATTTAGCTCCCCCGAGGCTGCGGTGGACGCGCTCAAAGCCGCGGTCGAGGCCCGGGATACCAATGCCTTGCACGCGATTTTCGGTCCTGCCGCGCACGGTCTGGTTTCAGGCGACGTCGTCGAGGCGGCTGAGGAGCGGGAGCTGTTCGTGCGCCGCCTCAACGAGAAGGTCAATCTGGTGGCCGCGTCCGACTCCAAGCGGGAGTTGCAACTGGGCGCCGACGGCTGGCCCTTTCCCATTCCGCTGGTAAAGCAGGACGGGCAGTGGCTCTTCGATACCGAGGCGGGCAAAGAGGAGATTCTCAACCGCCGCATTGGGGCCAACGAGCTGGGCGCCCTCCAGGTCTGCCGCGCTTACGTCCAGGCCCAGCGCGAATATGCCAGCGTGGCTCGCGACGGCGGTGAAGTGCTCGAATACGCCCGGCATCTTCGCAGCACCCCCGGCGCCCACGACGGGCTTTACTGGTCCACGCGAACGGGCGACGAACTCAGCCCTTTAGGCCCGCTGATCGCGCAGGCCCGGGTCGAAGGCTATCGGCAACAGACCAAGATCCTGACTGACGAGCAATCGCCCTACCACGGTTACTATTTCCAGATTCTGACTCGACAGGGCAAACACGCGCCTGCCGGCAAGTACAACTACATCATCAACGGGCACATGATCGGGGGCTTCGCGCTCGTGGCCTGGCCGGAGGAGTGGGGCAACACCGGGGTGATGACTTTCGTCGTCAACCAACAAGGCAAGGTCTATCAGAAGAACCTCGGGCCTAAAACTCCCTCCATCGCCAAGGCCATGACGACCTACGACCCGGATACCACTTGGACCCTGGCCAGAGAGGAATAAGACCACTGCTCTTTACGGGGCTTTAGATTCCTTCATTCCTGTTACTGATGCAAGGGGAGTCCCGCTTCGTAGCGTTTCAACTCGTCGTTCAACTGCCCCGCCAGATCCTGCCGCCCCGCCGCCGGCGCCAATTCAATGGCCTTTTGGACGGCGCGCCGGGCGTCGTCAAATCGCCCGGTCTCGGCCAAGGCGGCGGCGAGGGTGTGGAGAATGACCGGGTTCTTTCCGCCGGTCAGCTCATTGGCCTGCCGGGCCAGTTCCACCGCTTTCTGACCGTCGCGCAGCGACGCCTCCGCACCAGTGGCCAGAAGCCAAGCCAGGTTATTCTGGACTTCCGGATAGATGGGTTTGATTTGCAGCGCCTTTTGGTAATGAGTGATGGCTTGGGCCAGGCTTCCCTTTTGGAGGAAGGCGTTGCCGAGGCCATAGTGAGCATCCGCGTAGTCGGCTTTGTTTGTCAGCGCTTTTTGGAGATGACCTATCGCTTCGTCCACTCTTTCCTTTCTTAGCAGGGCGGTTGCGAGATTGACGTGGAAGTTTGCGCTGTCTGGCTCGGATTGCAGCGCTTTTTGGAGATGACCTATCGCTTCGTCCACATTTCCCTTTCGGAATAGAGCGAGGCCGAGATTGTTGTGGGCATTCGCATGGTCGGGCTTGATTTGCAGCGCCTCACGGTAATGGGTGATCGCTTCGTCCAGGCTTCCCCTTTGGAGAAAAGCGAGGCCGAGGTTGACGTGGGCATCCGCGTAGTCGGGCTTGATTTGCAGCGCCTTTTGGTACTGGGCGATGGCTTCGTCCACACTTCCCTTTTGGAGAAGGGCGACGCCAAGGTTGTAGTGGGCTTCGGCGTAGTCAGGCTTGATTTGCAGCGCCTGGTGGAAACAGGTGATCGCCTCGTCCACTCGGCCCTTTTGGAAAAGAGCTGAGCCAAGATTGTTCCGGGCCTGCGCGTTGCCGGGCTGGCGTTGCAGCGCGTTTTGGAAATAAGTGATCGCTTCGTTCACTCTTCCCTTTTGGAAAAGAGCGAAGCCGAAGTTGTTGTTGGCTACGTCGTTGTCCGTGGTGCAGGCCAGAGCGTGGGTCCACAAGGTTTCGTTGTCGCGCCAATACGCGGTCTGGGTTCGCGCGCAAAAAGTCAAGCCCCCGAGAATGATCGCGGCCAATCCCCCCAGCGCCACGCGCCGACCAGGCCAGCCGGCGGACAGCTCGGCCGCCGCCCAGGTCAACAGCAGATACAAACCGATCTGCGGCAAATAGGTCATGCGATCCGCGTGCGCGAACGCGCTCACTTGCACCAGGCCGATCATCGGCGTCAGCATTCCCAAATACCAAAGCCAGCCGGTTAAAAGCCAGCGGCGCTTCCGCCCAAAAGCCAAAACGCCTCCCGTTATCAACGCCAGCAAGAGGGAGGAAAAGGCTATGGTCCAAAGCGAATAACCCTTCTCCGGCTCGGGATAAAAAGGCGCCAGTCCGGTCGGCCAAACCATCTGGCGCAGATAGACGGCATAAGAAACCAAGGCATTGCCGAGGCGCAAAGGCAGGGAAACGTTAGCGCGGGCGGCGATCGCTTCTCCCTCCGCCAGAACCGTCAGCGCGCACGCCCCCGCGGCCAGCGCCAGCAGGGGCAGCTTTTCCAGCAGCAAACGGAGTGGTGGAGTGGTGGAGTGATGGAGTGGTGGAACAAAAAGGCGGCGCAAAGGCCAATAGTCCAGCAGCAACAACACAAATGGCAGCGTCACCACGGTCGGTTTGGACAGCAGCCCGAGGGCGAAGATGAAGAGGCAAAGAACGTAATAGTGCGAGGCGTGTTGCATGTTCCGTGTTGCGTGTTGCGCGTCGCCGGGTTCTGCATTCCGCATTCTGCATTCCACGTAGCGGGCATAGGCGCCTATCGTGAGCATGAAGAAAAAGGTGGCGAGCACATCCTTGCGCTCCGCCACCCAGGCCACTGATTCGACCCGCAGCGGATGGGTGGCAAACACCGCCGCCACGAACGCGCTGCGCCAGAGCGCGCCGGTCATCCGGCGCAGACTGAGGAACAGCAGGAGGACCGAGGCGGTGTGCAAGACGACATTGGTGAAATGATACCCGCCGGCCTGAAGCCCGTGGAGTTGATAATCCCCCATCAGCGAAAGCATCGTCAGCGGGTGGTATAAATGGCAGTCCGCATGGGTGAAGACCCACGCGAGGCCCTTGAGGCTCAAACCGCCCGCGACCTTCGCGTTGTCATAGACATAGACGTCATCATCGAAGTTGACGAACCCGAAGCCCGCCGTCTGCCCGAAAACGGCCAGGGTAACCGCAGCCAGCCCAACACAAAGGCCCGCCACCCGCCAGCGTTCATCCCCTCCGGTCGCGCGAGCAGGCACATTTAGCGGGGGTCGTTGGCGGATCAATTCTCCTTGCGCCATAAACGGGTCGCCCCTCACGGCGCGTCGCTTGCAAGCGGTTTCATTCTTTTGTCACTTTTCCCGGCGAAGCCAGTGCGCCAGATGCGCCTTGCTTGTCACGGGCAACTTCTGTCCTGAACATGCCAAACCTCGCCAGACCCTTCAAGCCTGGCCCTGGCCCGGAATTCTCATACCTCGCACAAACCGCCTACAAGATGTGGCCGCCGACGGCAGTCGGCGCCATCTTTCGGGACTTAAGATCAGCGCCGACTGCCGTCGGCGGCTACACGCCATTTCCCGGCTGGCCGCGAGCCCTGGGACATGATGGCGCAGGATGATGCCGGGAGTTGACCGGGCAAAGGTTTGTGCCTACTAAGAAGGAAATGATGCACAGGTTCTCTTGGCCAGGGCTGAGCAGTTTCCGGCTGGCGGCATGGCTGGCGGTGACCGGGCTGGCGATTTCATTGCCGCCGGCCTTGGCGGAATTCAAAGTTGGGTTGGTGTTGGACCGGGGCGGCAAGGACGACAAGTCTTTTAACTCGTCGGCCTATGAGGGAGCCACCCGTGCCAAGGCCAAACTGGGCATCCTCCTGAAGTATGTCGAAGCCCCGGACGACAATGCCTTCGAGCCGATGCTGCGGGCGTTTGCGCTACGCGACTTCGACCTGATTGTCGGGATTGGCTTTGCCCAGAAGGAGGCGATTCAAAAGGTCGCCGCGCAGTTTCCCAACCGGCATTTCGCCATTGTGGATTCGCAGGTTGAGGCGCCGAATGTGCGGTCGCTGATGTTTCAGGAGCACGAAGGGGCGTATATCATCGGCGCCATTGCGGCCATGACAAGCAAGACGGGCAAGGTCGGGTTTGTGGGCGGGATGGATATTCCCCTCATCCGCCGGTTTGAGCTGGGGTACGAGGCCGGGGCGAAGAAGATCAACCCCCGGATAGCCATCATCGCAAACTACGTCGGGGTGACGAGCGAGGCGTGGAACAACCCGCCCAAGGGGAAGGAACTCGCCGTGTCGCAGTATGAGGGGGGCGCGGATGTGATCTTCGCAGCGGCTGGGGCCTCGGGCTTGGGGGTGTTCGATGCGGCGGAGGACAAGAAGAAGTTCGCGATTGGCGTGGACTCGAATCAGGATTGGACCAAGCCAGGGCTGATCTTAACCAGCATGTTAAAGCGGGTGGATGAGGCGGTGTATTCGACAATCGAGGAAGCGAAGGCGGGGAAGTTCGCCGGGGGCGTCAAATGGTTCGGGCTGGCCAACAAGGGCGTGGACTACTCGTTCGACCAATACAACGCGAAGATACTCACCGAGCCGGTGCGCCAGCGGGCCGACGAGTTGAAAGCGGAGATCATCGCGGGGAAGATCACCGTGCCGGATTACTATAAGAAGTAGCATTACAGGCATCTTCCACGAACGCCCAAACCGCGCCTCGATTGTCTCATAAGCGGACACTTTGGCTGCTGTTGACCGGCAGGCAGGGGGGAGGGGGGTGGGAGCACCAACGTCGCCCTACCATCGCCCCACCATCATACCAATATCGTACCTACATCGTACCACCATCGTACCACGATCCCAAGGCTGGCTCAGGAGGGACGGAAGGTGGAAGCGTCCTAAAAGCGGACGGTTGAGTGGCCTGGTGGTTTTTGCGGCTTCGTCTGCTGTGGCTGGTTCATTACGGATGTCGCGAGAGCGGGCAGGTTGCTGGCGCTTTGGTTGGGGCCGGGCGCTCGACAGCGGCAGCAAGCTGCTCGCACTCCAAACGCTGGCGCGCAATTCGTCCGCTCCACCCGTCAGCCTGCACAGCGTCCCATGACGCGTTTCCCGTTTCAACATCACGCCCCGCCTCGGCGCAACTTTCTGTTGACGCGCGATAAACCGAGGACTACTATCGCCCCATGACGTATTTCAAGGCGTCCAATATGACGGTCACTATTTGTCAGGTGTCATTCGCGCCATTGGCCATTTGACTTACCTATTTATGACAAAGAAAAACCTTCATACCCTCAAAAGCGCCACGACGTGGGGTGGCGTTGTGATTACGTTTTCCGGCATTTTGGTCAATCTGGCCAGCGGAGGCAGTTGGCAAGGTAACAGCCTCTCATTCGCGGGGTTGGTGATTACCTGCTGTGGTCACTGGATTGCCGGCGCACTCGCAAAGCACCAAGCAGCCGAGCGCGATGCCGACGAACAGAGGTTTGAGGATCTGGAGTATCGTTTTAGAACGTCGGAAGAGGAGAGAGATTCCATGTCGGAGTTTCTCAACAGAGCGGGAGTTTTTGATAATCCGAACACCTTGAAGCGCATTATTCGAGAGGAAAGGTTGCGATATGACGTGGAGCATCAAGACGATGGCAGATGAGACCATGACACCAAATAATTCGCCGGAGCCAAACGCCGTTGGCGCTTTCGGTTCCGCTGTCGCGGTTCACGTCACGAGTCGCCGGTGGTTCAGCTTTCTACGTTCGGCGTCACTGCGCCACTGAATATGAGCTATAACATTGGAGATTATCTCATCTCGACCTGCTTCGATTTTGGCGGGCACGATATTGGCGTTAAGGTCACACATGACGGGTACAGCCACTGGTTCGATGCTTCGCCAGTTCGTGATCTGAATATAGCTCATCCTGGCTACACGTTGCTGGCCTGGGCTGTGGATGCAGACAAAGCGAAGCATTTGGAAGGGATCCAGAACGAATATACGTTAAAGGCCCCAGTGCCAGAGGAGGGCTTGCGAAAGATTCGCGAAGAGTTGTCTCCGCGGTACTGGGCAGGCGAGCCCGCCGATGATTCGATACTTGATGCCATCCTCGAGCCGATTTTCTGGGAACACGTTGCCCCGTACCTCTCGCCACCAGTGACACGATGACATCGACGCCCAACCATCGGGCTGCACTAGACGCCGCGATTGGGGATTATGACGCCTAAAGAGTTTTACTATATTCGGGACAACAAGACACTTGGCCCTGTTGGGAAGCAAGAATTGCAAATGGCGGCCTACAGAGGCGAAATCAATTCCGACACGCTATACACTTACAATCACGCACGGAAGTGGTATCCGTTGTCTCGGTTAATTGGCGATGCAAGCAAACTTGACCCCAAAATTATTGAGGACACATGGCCGCGATATTTTGTTTCCAGTGGCAATGGGGTCGTTGGCCCATATTCTTACTGGGATTTATATCTCATGATCAAAGACCGGAGGGTAAATCATCAAACGCTCTATAAGACCGAAAACTGTCCTGATTGGAAACCCTTGTCTAAATTGCCAGTGCCTCACATTCCTAAATTTGTTCCAGAAACTCCACCTCGCAAAACTGAATGGATTGAGGCGTCAGAACGGGAGTGGAGCGTAAACGGAATGCATTTGTTTGCGAAGATTGGACTCGGACCTAGCCGGACTGAAGAAGGATATTGTCTTCTGAAAGTGCATGGACCATTAAGCGGTTACAAAGGGAATCTGTATTTGAGCATGGCATCCAATAAAGCTTCGATACAACGAATGCTGTCGGACGGCAGTATTCAACTCGATACGCCATGTGCAAAGGAAAATGGCTCAGAGTGGTTTACCGTAAAAGACTTCCTGTGATCTGTGTTTCCATCCCGTCCACGTCGCCCCCGCCCATTTCCGTCGGCGCTGTGCCGCCGCCTCCGCCTTCGTCGCCGCCGTGCCACGCTGCCTTTTCCCGGCGCGCCGCGTTTCCCTTCTTCTGCTGGCCGGGATTGGCGGCGCTCTGCCGAGCCGCCGCTACGGCCTGACGGTTTCCAATCCGCCCGACCAGGCCGAGGTGCGGTGGGATTGCGGCGGGGGCGCAAGTCAGCTTTTGGGAGGGGGGCCTGCTCTCATTAACACCCCCGCGTTAGCGGGGTGTGGGCAGAGGTCGCGCCGCCGGAACGGCTTACTGGCCAGCAGGAGGTTTGTCCAGTTTGCGCCTGCAAGCGTGTTGGCAGCTTGTTATAGGGGGGCCTCCCCCTCCGAACCTGTCCCGGCAAGCGCGCGTGGAAACCCTTTTGCTGGCGGAGACGTCACCCAAGCTCGTCGAGCGCCCGGCTCAGTTCATCCGCGCCCGCCGTTCCCGCGATGTAGTGGCCCACGACGCCCCGAAAAGCTTGCGCTTTCACCGGGGACATCTTGCGCAGCAAATCCCGGATCAAAGTCCGCCCGATCGCCACGAAGGTGTTTCCGTTGTAAAAGCAGAACGGCGCCAGCTTGTGACACTGCCGGCAGATGTCCAAAGTTTCCCGCAGGGTAAGCTCGCGAGTGCGGGAGGATTCCCAGAGTTCTTGCGCCGGCTTGTAACCATCGGAGGTTGGCTTGTGGAGAGCGTTCATCTCCTTGCACAAGCCGGCGTTGATGACCACCACTGTCTCCCACGGCCAGTCCTTCAGCCAACGCCGCGTCATTTGGATTTGGCAGCCGCTTTGCGACGCAGATTCGCCTTGATCTTGCTCAACGTGGAAACGCCCTCGCCTTTGAGATACCCGCGCCCGGTCTTGGCAAACAGCGGTTCAGGGACAAAACGGTCCTGAATGCGCAGCGCCTCGCGCATCGCCGCCTGAAGATTCTTTTGGACTTGGCTTACTGCTGCCATGCAAAAAGGCTACCGCTAGAACTCTGCCGCGTCAACACCCCGGCGAAAGGACTTTCGGGCGGCGGGATGTCGCCAAAACTGGCAGGCGAGGACGCCTGCCCTACCTTGTCAACCGCCCGGCTTACCCCTTCAGCCCCGCTTTGGTTTCGGCCATGAGGAGTTCCAGCTCGGGCCGGAGCTCTTCCTTCGTCTTTTTGTCCATGCGGTCAATGAAGAGGATGCCGTGGAGGTGGTCGTGCTCATGCTGGATGACGCGGG
>Ga0187872_10001230_pt1:2500-26876 | contig 26876 bp, 24 predicted proteins | sample June2016WEW_16_4_FD_132973 | JGI IMG/M metagenome (GOLD analysis project Ga0187872, IMG submission 132973) | Peatland microbial communities from SPRUCE experiment site at the Marcell Experimental Forest, Minnesota, USA - June2016WEW_16_40 | ecosystem: Environmental > Terrestrial >...
CTCCTTTGGTCTCTTTTATGCAAACATGTTGTCAATCGACAATGAAAAATTTATCGACGTTGTTAAAGCATTCTTCCTCACCAATCGAGATAAACAAGCATCTATCTATAAACAAGCATGCACAATTGCGGAAAAAAAAGTGCAAGAAAATAATAAAAAACAAGAAGCCATTAGAGCAACAACTCGTATTTTGTTGAATTAATCCCACCAACCAAACCCCCTTTTATTAAAACAAATTTGAAAAACTTAATGATAATAATAAAAACAAGAAAGTTATTAATCCTTTCACATTCATTGTTAACTTCATTGGACTGACACCACCGTCATTCTTTGGATGAACATGGCTTGCATGTTTTTCATTTGCTTGTGTCCTTTTTGCTTTCTTTGTCGCCACTGTATTCGATGGACAATTTTGTGTTGCCGTCGCGTTCATGTTCTGCACTTGATTCAACACCAAGTTTTGACAAGAGTATGGATTTGTGTACACTTTAGCAGTCGGGGTGACTAACGAAGATGAATTCCCCGGTATAATTTCAATTGGTTGGACTGGATTGATAGAACCCACTCTAGGTTCCGCTACGTACGTATTAGTTTCTATCCACATCGTATGGTTTACAAAACATGGTATATTCTGCGCTATCTTCAACACTCCATTTTCTCCCTGTCCACTTCCCCAACTGTTTTTTATCAACCAGTACGGCACGGGAACATCATCGACGAATCCAATAATCCACACCATATGACCTCCCAATATAGGCTCCACAATCGAAGTAGGATTATAGATGGCATCCGTTGGATTATTCAATGGGAAAAAACTCAAGAAATCACTGGCGATCGTCAGCGCTGTCGCAACTGCTGCATTATTCTGAACCATGTACTGTTTTATCGTTGCATCTCCCGTCAGAACCGTTGCCGTCCCAGCCACTATTCCATTCACAACACTGAGAATTGCATTATTATTCAATTGACACGATGTTGGACAACCTATCGCATTCGTTCCCGTCGGTATCTGTGGCATGCACAGTGTTGAATGTATATCACCGATTCCAAATGTGTACATAGTCTGAGGCGATTGGGGAGAACATCCATTATTATTCACTGTTTGCGCACATCCCGTAATATGCTGGATACTCAACCCACTTCCAATCGGAACCCCGTGATTAGCACAAAGATTGAACGACAACGCAGACGATGACCCTATCGCCCAGCAATTCTCGCATTGACCTTGATTGACAGTGGCTGGAATACAATTAGGAAACAACACAAACAAATCAAAACTGGTTGGTATCACAACAGTGCTGGTTGCCGACACACCAAAGTACAATGTATCGTTAGGAGATTGAACAATAGCCTGTTGAAGTTCCATCGAAAATGCATTTGGCTTCAACCCGAATGATGCTCCTGCCGCCGACATTGCTTGAAGAGTCTGTTGCTTAGTTAATCGACCACCCAAGTCTACCCCATTCACTATCGTATTCTTGATCGCAAATGTTTCTAGTAGTATCCCCTGCGTCTGTTGCGTATTAGCAGAAAGAAGAGTGCCCAACATACTAGATATCGCATCAGCCACATCCTTTTCATTCGAATATGTCTCTCCGAATCCATCTTCCTCCATAGACGTTTCTATCACATCAAGAATTCCTACAGCCGTTCTCGAACTACTTAGCGACACCACGGTCTGGGCAACACTGGAGAGATTTGTATCAAGCGTCCCATCTGGATTGTCATCGGTGAATATAAAATAGATGGAACCGACAGAAGGCACAATGTAACCATTGTAAGCACCGGGGTTGTCAGCGTACCTAGCAATGACCAGCACGGGAACATCAGAAACATTCACAATCGGTGCGGTTGCCGTCGACGAAGTAAAAACAATCTGATTCTGGACAAATTGAAGTGCATCCGTCACCGAAAACGATTGATCAACTATAATCACACTTTTATTCTGTAGGTAACTGGCGACAAACAATTGGGCTGCAGGATTGACTAGATACGAATTCCCTATCGCGTACACATTCTTTATCGTTGGGACGGAACTGTTGGCGGGATTCAAAACGTCCTCAACTGTACTGTTCTGAACTTGATCGAGCAACAGTTGCAGATTGTATGGGAAATAATTATCTGTCGTTCGGGTTAACACTCCCGCAAATGGGAAAGCAAGCCAAGGTTGAAAAGTAGATACATACAAGTTAGGCTGAGATAGCGCAAAAAACGGATTACAAAACCTTTGTGCGTACGTAGAAGGGTTTCTGACGTTACCAGCAATCCTACCGTCTATCACAAATTGGTTCACTTGCGCCATCACCTGCCCCGCGATTGTAAACTGTGTGAGAGAAGAGGCATCCCAAAACAGATTGAGAGGGTACGCAATTGAAACACCCGCAAGAACATTACCATAGAAATCTGCGGGAAGGTTATCGTCATAGTATATCGACACAACTTCCAACAGAATTGTAAAGTATGCATCACAAATGGCTAACGGCGTCACAACTTCTCCCGTCCTTACTTGCACGTCAGTCATTCCGTAAAAGTCGCAAGTGGGTAACAAATATGCCTGTAACGCATTCCAGCCAGCAGTGCTTCTTTCCAAACTTGCTGGCACTTGTAACAACGAATAATCAAAATGAGATGGAGAAGGGGTGCAACTCGCCGTCAAAGTTTCCATAAGAGTTTGTATCGTTTGTAAGTCCTCGGATTGTATAAATATTTGTTGCGAACTGTTGATGAGAGACCCTCCAATTCCTGTCAATCCAACAGGTTTCTTTTCATGTTTATTTATAGCATTATAAAATATTACAGCAACGACAACTGCCGTGATGATACATAAGAATATTAAAAAGCATTTAACCATCTTTATGTTATCTTTGGGATCACTTTCAAATATATTAGGAGCAGCATTGCCACTATTACTACTTTTTTTTTCCTTTTTTATTAATTTACTTTCTTCATCATCATCATCCTCATTATCACCTTTGACACCACCACCAGTATTCTTTATTCTTGCAGACATCTCTTTTTCTTTCTAACATCTAATTTACTTTAATGACAATGTATATATGTATAATTTAATTTCAAAATTTTTTTTTTATTCTGCTTGTTATTATAGTCAATCATCTTCTTTTTTTCTACTCTGACTTCTCTTGCCACTCCTCTTCTTCTTCTTCTTTATCAAGATATTCTAAAGGATGCTCCAAAACATGGTGGAGAAAAAAATGACGGGGACGAATTGAATATGGCATGTTCATTGCAAACACATATCTGTCAACACCTTTCAACGTTTCAAAATTACTTCCTCTAGCATCGATTTTGAACAATTCTATTATTTTCATCATCTGTCTAGTAATAAAACTACAAAAGTTTGCGTGCTCCTTTGAAATAACCGTATCGTTCCCTACGCATAAATCATTGTCAACAAGAAGACGCGCAATGTTCTTGTGAGAATAAAAAGGTTCAGATGCGTCGTAGGGGAAATATTCATCTCTGTCAGCCTTTGGTGTGTCAACATAAAATCTCCCACATCTCAAATAAAGCAAAGTTAAAGCCAATCCCTGCAAATCTGCCACTTCAGAAAATCCGTAAAGCAATCTTTTTTCTTTCGTCTTGTCTTCTTTCTCAACAACCATTACTTTGTTTTGAAGTATCGTTTTAATTTCTTCGCCGAACATATCAAATTGCATTTTAGATAAATTACGTCCCTTGTACGCCAAAGAGTAGAATCTTTCCAAGTCAACGGTTTCATTAATCACTTTGTAATGGTCTGCGATGGCTCCTTTTTGTGTCAATTTAACACAAAGTCCAAAATCGCACAACAGAACCATTACTTCATCACACTCCAATTCGGATGCATCGTCACGTTTGCGCTTTTTCAAACAATAAACAAAATTCGACGGTTTGACATCGGCATGCAGAAAGTTTTTGGCATGCACATTGTTTGTGTACTCACTGTTATTATGTAACATATCCAAAGAACTTAACATATCTAAATGCATGTGGATGAACAATTCCTTATATCTTCTTTTACTGCCAACGGTTTTGAGACGACCAGCGATAGACACAAAATTTCCGTTTGGATTGTCGTAAGAAATTTCCTCAATCGACCCTTCCATCAATGGCGATACAAAATTAACAATCACATAATTTTCTTCGTTCACTGAAACGTACATATAATAAATAGGTAAAACCCCGTGAAGAACATTTCCCGCATCTTTATAATCTGTGTAAATATCCTTTACGATGCTTCTTTTTTGACCGTACGCATGTCTGACAACTCTAGGCATTTCTTTGTACCGTTCAAAATCTTCTGGATGAACGTACTCGCCACCATGGAGGGATAACCAAACGTAAATTTCAGTATTTGTAACTTCATCGTCACCCTCGTACTGCGGTTTAAACAAATCCTTCGCTTTAATTGACGTATTCATTTTTTTGATTGCCACTTCTCCTTTCCAAACTGATTCTCTATTGTTGTTTGTGGGGTGCTTACTTTTGATAATAAATTCCCCTTTCGTCACAGTTGAAAAACATCCATCACCAATATGATCATCAGATTCCTTTACTTTAATTCCTTTGTCATCAGCAACATTTTCATAATCATTCACATAATCCAAAAACAATTTAAAATCGTCCTCCTTAAAGTAAAATCCTGCGGTCTTTTCACTTTCTACTTTATTCTTTGCCGCAACAATTGCTTCTCCACTTTTTTTCACCTGAACTGTCAGACCTGAAAGATTTTTTCTATTCTTTACGTAAGGATAACCAAACGATCGAGCAATTGCGTAAAAACTTTCTTCGTTTATCGAATTAATTAGTTTAATATTATTTGCATTTTGTTCTGTGAAGGATTTAAAAAAGTCGGTGATTGACGCTGGAGAATCAAGCACGCGAATCTGAGACATTTTTGTGTGCATCACTGACAAGATGAGAAAGCGAAGGACAAACACCTCGAATGTTCTCAATTCTTTAAATTCTCTTCCCTTTGTTGTGATTGCGATACCCTTTTTATCTGAAAAATCAAAAGAAGCGATGCAAAAGAAAAAAAACAACATAGGGAAATCCTCATTTTGAATAAAAGTATTTAAAGATAAAGGTTCTTTTTGATCTAGTAATCCAATTTCTTCTTTTATTTGTTTTTTAATAGTGGCAATAAACTTCCATTCTTTACTGTTCAATATTTTTCTTTTATGTTCTTTTGTTTTTTCATGTATCACCACCATTTGAATTACTTGTTCTAAATCAACTACTTTCTGTCTGTTCCATTCTGATATCAATGTAATAAACTTATCATTCCATTCATCCATCGTCAACAATAACATAAAAAAAAAACAAAAAATAAATATATATAATATTTAAACTTTAAATTTTTTTTTTCTTTAGTCACTTCATCTCTTTCATTTTTAAATCTTGAATTCTATTAAATATTCTTTCTTTATGTTCTTCCAATGAATCGCCCCAATTTTCATAAAAATCAAGAATTATCTCGACGGGTAACAATGGTTTAGGTAACTTCACATCTTCATTTTTGAAAATTGTTTTCTTGAACACTTCGGGATATTTCAATCTAACGTAATTGTCAATGACATTCGTGCCCAATTCAACAATCACTCCTTCGACGTCAACTTCAAATGGGGTATCTTTTCCCGTAACTATCTTCATCACCCTTTTAATTTCGTTATTTTGATCTTGATTGCCAATGTTTTTGTACACCTTCTGATAATGAGAGGGATTGAGGGCTATTTTATTACTACGAAACAATTGCGCCAATTCACTTCCGTTTCCCGACAGGCCCGAAATAACTTGACCGAGATCACTGTTATTCTCAAGCAAGGACTTGTTATTATCCACGATCGCTTGACCAAAATCAATTAAAACTAATTTGGATTGGACATTCACTCGTTCATTCATCAGAATATTGCCTATGTGTACGTCATTATGCACAATTTGATATTTTTTAAGCACAATTAATATTTGAATCATTTCCCATAGAAGATACAATTTATCCGCCAAAGACATACTGTTGAAATTATCCAAAATTGGTTTGCGTCCTGCATTTTCAGTTACTATCTCCAACACCCATGCTGAATTGTTCAACTCTCTGGCGTACATCAAAAGTTCAACGTCAACTTCATTCAAATTCATAACCTTTGCGAACTTCCCATTACTATGCCCAACCGAATACCCTACCAATTCCTGAAAATAAAGAGATTCCTCGTACGAACATATGCTGTTTAACTTGTTCAACACCACCAATTCATTCCATCCTTGACTATTCACGCTTCTTATTTCTGGCATCACTATCTCATCTTTTGTTATCTTTACATACTTTGTCACCTTTTTTGTGTTTAAATCAAGATAAACTTTTCCGAATTTACCTTCTCCCAGCAATTGTTTACCATCTTTTTTATCATCATTATATATCTTTTCAATATAATTACCCATGTTTATTTTAGATTGGAAAAAATATATATGTGTAAAATGTAAAATTTAATTATAATTTACCACTATTTTCATACAATGCAAATTATATATGTAAACCCAAAAGTTAAATATAAAATTAGCAATCAAATTTAAAAAAAAATGTCAAACAAGGAAGATTACACTGTCATCACAAAAGATAATATAAATGATATGGAACATTTTATTGGATTATTTGTTGTATTTTCTACTTTAAAGGGTTATTATACTCAAAATGCACTCCTTTACAATGACGTTCCAAATACTTATGTAGCATTTGTTAATAAAAAAACAGATACAGGAATATCACCTAACATCTTATTACACCCAAACACAATTGGAGGAAATTATATCGTATCAAAACAAAAACTTGAAAATGGCATATTACTTGTCAAACCAATGAAAAAAATGCAAATTACTGAACTGTTTATTCCCCCTGATAAAATACTTAATTTCAGTCCACAAACAGATAGTGATGGAAATTTAATAACGGATTTAGCATATCATGCAGTGACGACAGGAATTGATGTTTATTTTCCTGATCGTCTTTATAAATATAAAGATGTTGATGAAAAAGAAGAATTTTAATATTTTTTTTTTGTTTTGTTTTATTTCTTATTCTGCCATTAATCTTTGACTTCCTCGATCATTTCTTCGATTGTGTCGGGACGATGATTGAACTCAAGAATTAAATAATAAACATAACGCATATAAATTGATTTTTCTCTTTTCATATTTTCAATCCATAACCCCTTTTTTTTGATGTACAGCGCACAAAAGTTATTATAAAAACTCACAAGATTTTTCTGCAAAGTTGTTACATCGTTGCTGTCTGGAAAACTCGCGGCAAAAGCAAAAAGTAAAAATTTTAATTGATACATGCCACTACTATTTTGTTGCAATTCGGTTGGAGAATTTAGTTGTAACGCTTCTGCAATTTGTGCATTTCGGAAAAAAAATCTGTCGACATCTTTGTAAAAGTACACCATCAGACGCGCCATACCAGTGAAATCCATTAAATAACTTATCCCATACTTGTCCTTGTTATCGTCATCGTCATTCTTTGACTCAAATGTTTTGCCATCTGTAAATTTATCAAAAGGAACATCTGTCATATCTTTTATTTCAACCAGATTTGATAAAAAAGCAGGCATTGTGAAATCATTGAATAGATGATGAGGCACGAACGGTTCATTCACAATTAATTTTTCGCCGTCGATGCCAGTAGCGTTATCAAATTCAGATAAGAAAAACGCAATGTTATCGAAATTAGGGTAATCAGGGTTAAGATCAATTCCAAGATGATAGTACATTATATTTTCAGGTTTTATGTTAGCGTGAATAAAAGTAGGATTCTTGTTTTTGTAACGATAATTGTTATGAATTCGATCAAGAGCAGAAAAACAATAAAAACAAAACAAATCTAGATACTTATTTCTATCACCAGATTCATTAATATAATTGTAAAAATCGCTATTGATCCATTTTCTAAAACCCAGCCCTTGTCTACCTCTATTCTCCTTTGTCTCTTTGTGAAAATCAACAGATGACCCCAACATGGCAGGCATAATATAATTTACAGTCACAAACTTTTCACCGTCGACTTCATAATCTGAAAAAAATATATGGTACAACGGCATTACACCAATGTTTATTTTTTTATGTAACATACGTTGTTCATGAGACATTTTCATATATTCATCGAATTCTGACGGATCGATAAATTCGCCTCCTTGACTACCAAACCAAAAAAATAATTGCGAAAAATATCGTCTATCTTTTAATTGCGTAAACTCTTCGAACGTTTTAGTTGGAGTTATTACTGTTTTCATAGCACAATTTTTATTTCCTTTAAAACTGCATCGACGGACAAATTCGTTCTCTCCCTTCCATAAAAAAGTCTGAACAGATTCGGTTTCAACAATAATTACTGACTTTAATTTTTCATGTCTTTCATTTATGAACTTTAAAAATTTAGATTCTAAAGGCATTTTGTATAAAAAATATCCAGATGTTTCATCACTGTCAACAATAGTTTCAGTCATAATTATAATCTGTTTTTCTTTTATTTCTTTTCATACATCTAAAAAAAATATGTATATGTATTTGTTTTTGTTTGTTTGTTTGTTTGTTTGTTTGTTAGTTTATAAAGTAACTTCTTCCTTTCTTTCTTCTTTTTTTTCTGGTGTAAGATAAGTTCTTTCTGTGCTTCCAAAGCCACGATAACGACCCGCGGTGATACCATTAAAATGAGCATCAACGTCATCCTTGTCAATTAAACTTCTAATTCCTTTAATGGAAGTGATACGTGGAATATGTTCTCTCATCCAATACGTGACGAATACTTCAAGAAGAGGATACGCACCTTTTTCGACTTGGTAATTGTACATCAATCCGTTTGTGATGTAATGTTCTTGGCTTGCTTTGTCGGCAAAGTAGTCAACATTGTTTCTTTTAATTAATTTCTTGTCTCCATTCTTTCCATTGTTTTTACTGTTATTATTATTTCCAGACATGTTAAATTTCTTAATAGAACGACCATTTGATTTTTTATTAACAGCAACTTGATTATTTTCTACATTATCACCGTCATTGTCACTATTGTTCTTCTTTCTTTTCTTTTCAACATGTAAATTATCAATTTCGTTCTCTTCATTTTCATCATCATCACCTTCGTCCCCATCATCATCCCCGTCATCGTCATCATCCTCTTCATTATCGTCATCATCATCGTCGTCATCATCTTCTTCATCGTCCTCATCATCCTCGCCGTCTTCTTCTTCTTCATCTTCTTCATCTTCTTCATCTTCTTCTTTTTCTTTTTCTTTTTCTTTTTCTTTTCCATTCGCTTTTCCATTTACTTTTGCTTTTCCATTTACTTTAACTTTTTCTTTATCAACAACATCGTCCTTTTCATTATTATCGATTGTTTCTTTATCATTTCCGTTTTCTTCAATTGCTTTATTATTATTTTCAACATCATTCCCTTTTTCCTTCTTTCTCTTTTTAATATTACTTTCAACATACATCCCATTTGCTGCTTCATCTGTTGTTTTTTCAGATTTTTCTTGTTCATTTCTTCTAGTAACAACCATTTTCCAAATTTTTTTTTTTAAGTTTGCTTTCTTTTGAACCTTAATCCTTATAAATTTTTATTTATTTATTTTATGTTTTTTCTTTTTCTTTTTCTTTTTTGTTTATAAATCGTAATAGTCAAAAAAGAATGTTTAATTAATTATATATAATTTTTAAATTAATTATTTCCTAAATATTTAACTTTACTATAACCAATCTAGACGTTGCCAAGTGAGATAAAGTATTCGTAATATTTGGACTGTTTAAACATCTGAAAGTTGTGGTGACGAATAATAAATCCCTCATTGGACAAAGACGTTGGTTTCCAATAAATGTAATGTATTTTGTTATTGGAAAAATCTTATTAAATTGCATATTGTAATTGTTATTATTCAACTGCGAATGCAATGAACAAAAAATGTTTACGAGACTGTTCCTGACGTTTGGCACCATCACTTTATCCGTCCCGTTACACAAGCCACTGATTGATTTGACACTTAATCTTTTTATACTATCGAGCATCCCAGCAGTATTTAAAACAGGCTGATTGACTTCGAACGTCACTGACTCGACGGAAAGATTGTTTTTCATCATCAATTTAAAATCATCCGTCACCACCACTGTATCATCATCTAAATCCAAATCTTTCTTTACCTTCGAAATGAAGTCACAGAGTTTCTCACCTTCATTGATATTAAAGGGATAGTTACTGACGTTGATGCACAATTGTTTAATCATCACTGTGGAAGTTTGTATCTTTGGTTCTTCGGCAATTGGAATCAATGTGGACGAATCAGTAGGCGACAAAAGAAAAGGCAAAGAAATATTAGGTTGAGATGGGTTGTACAGTTGAGTGCGAGCAGGAGCAGGAGGACTTAATCTGGTAATGTACGGATCACAACGATGATGTCTCCAAGGATAAAAGACACTTGTATATTCACTAAGTAAGTAGAAGATTGATAACTTTGCGGAAGAAATTGCAGATGATCCACTCAAATATATGTTATTCGAAGGTATATTCTTCAACATTTCATAAATTCGAAAAAAGACAGAAACAGAGAACAAATGAGATTCCAGCACAATAATTGTTCTCTTTGTAGCATCGACGCCAGCACGGATGTTCAAATTAATGTTTTCTTTCATGTTACTTTCGTTAATAAAAACCGCTGGGGTATTTTGCAATGTAACGTACGGAATCATTTCTCTATTTGGACAAATGGCAGCACGAGCATAACAGGCTAATGAAACACGATTGACATTCATTGTATCAATCACATCTTTTAAATTACCAACAACAACATTTATTCCTTTACTTTGTGAATTATCATTAGATACCCAATCAACTATTTTTTTCAACGCGATATATATTCCTGTAAACATGCAAATTACTATTGAAGTATCCGACGACATCTTTTTCTTTTTCTTTGTTTGTTCAACTTTTTCTTCGTCATCGTCATCATCATCATCATCATCATCATCCCCGTCATAACCATCGTCGTCACTGACCAATTGAAATTTTGGAATAGATAAATGAATTGATCTCATAACATTCGAAACGTTGACGGACTTGAAAGGAACGATTAATTCAACGATCTTATGTTCCTTCAATAAAACGGTGTCAAATTCATTGTAACTCTGTACGTTTTCATCTCTCAACCAACAGAATTTTTTATCCGAATCGAAGACATGGATAGAACGGGTGTTGAGATAATGGCATAAATTCGAATTAATCCAACTCGGCATCTGAATAATCTCATTCTCATTAATCTTTTCACAATTTTTAAGTTCATAATAATAATTCCATCCCATTCTAACATAGTTGACATCGGTTGTGAACTGTAACCAATTTTCATCTCTCAATTCTTTAAAGATTGTGGAACATCTATCATCATTTGTGACGTACTTCAATTCCCATAAATCAGTCACAAATCCGTAAAGAAAATAAAAGTGAGGAGACCTGAAACCATGTCTCCAATATCTGCAACACAATTCACGAATTAACACATCTTCAATACATCCAAAATCTTCGACACGGCAGTACACATTCAACGTCATTTCATTCTTTAAATTGCTCAATCCAATCCTATGACTTAATTGTTTAACAGAAAAAAAGTTTACAATGTAATCATGAAATCGATTGGCGGTGATGGAATAGTTATTTTTAATCATCATCTTTGACATTCTTGGTCCGACAATGTAGATTAATTTATCTTCCGCTTCTTGTCTTGATCTTTTTTTATATTCATCTTTTTCATCTTCTTCATCTTCTTTCTCACTAATTTCTTTAAATCTTTCAATGATTTCATCATCTTTTAAATTATCTGCGATGATGAAGAATCTGGTGTACACCCAAGGGACGGAAATCAAATATCTATTATCTTTTTCATTTTTATCCAACGATTTTATAATATCAAATTCAATCACATTATTTCTTTTTTCTTTTTCTTTTCCTTTTGTTTTTGTTTTGGGTCTTCCTTCTCCTTTTTCTTCTTCCTTTTCTTTAAAATAATCATCAACATCGTTACAAAATAACAACACTTTTAATTTAACTTTATTATTTCCAATACATTTAAAAGGAACAAACCAACATGTTTTTTCTTTTCTTCTATCATCACTTTTATTATTATTATTATTCATACTTTGATTTTATACTTTAATTTTATATTTCAATTTTGTATTTCAACTTTCAATTTTACTTTTATATATTTTTGTTTTTTCCTTTTCCAAGGTTTTTTTTTCAAAATGTAAATTTTATAATAAAAAAAGAAAGTTTATTATAATTTTTGCTTTTTTTCATTGATTATTATTATTATTGCATTTATCATCAATAAAATTTAAAGGGATTTTTTTAAAATGACAACCTATGCAATGGTTAGCAACATTAAAATCAAGGTACGGACCATCTTTAAATCTTTCTTTTGCTCTTTCTCCTTCTATTTCTTCATTTGGTTTAAAAATCAAAGTCGATCCTCTCATTCTTTCATCGGTTCCTCCCGCGATAAAGACAGAATTGTCTGGAAGAAGGACAGCAACGTGACGCATCTTACCAACAGTTGTTCGTGGACCATCACTAAATCTGTTATTGAAAAAAAATTCACTTGTTTTGCTGACATTCTTGTACTCATCAGGAACATCATCGTCGTCGGCTACCAATTGATTATAATCAGTATCTCCTCCGAAAAGAAAAACTCTGCCGTCGTTCAATGTCGTTGCTGTGTGACAATATCTAAATTTTATCATAGGAATACCTTCAATGACTGTATTCGAAATGGGATCGTATATTTCCGTCGAATTCAAAACAACATCTAGCACGTCATTAGAATTTTTATGATAACCAATCCCTCCACAAATCAAAACTTTTCCGTCACGAAGTAAAGATGCAGTGTGAAATTTTCTATGGTAGATCATATCGGCGACTCTCGTAAGTGTTTTATCCCTTAGGTTAAATATATAACAATCGCGTAAACACTGGTATCGATGACTTCCGCCGCATATAAATACCCTGTCGTTGTCGATTAAAACGGCAGCCATTCCATATCCAATAAACTGAGATTCCAATTGGTCTCCTTTGTTATCAATAAAAAGAATTTCAAATTCATTTGTTGCAGGAATCCATTTAATGATCGATGGATTGTATCTTTCCCATGCTTTAGGTCTTTCAACATGTTCTGCCATCAACCCTCCAATCAACATTACCGTCCCATCATTTAAAGTAACTGCAGCATGTTTAAATCTCGATTCTTCCATATTGAAACTTTGATATTTATTTGTAGTAGGATTAAATGTTATGTACGATCGTTGCCTTTCACCTCCGTAAAATAAAATTCCACTTTCAAATTCGTCAAAACTTTTGGTGCTACCCATCTCATCAAAGAAAATTCGTTCTTTACAAGTCATTTGTCCAATATCTTCTTGTAATTTTAAAATCTTCCTTGCACGTTCTTCTTGTAATCTAATCCTTTCTCTATAACTTTTGTACTCATTGATATTTTCATCACTTTCCCCACCTTCATTAATATTAATATTAACATCATCATCACTTTTTGACATTCTTTTTTTTCTTTTTTTTTAAAAAAATTTACTCATTCAAAAAAATATATGTATATTAAATCATTTATTTTTTTTTTGTTTTATTCAATTTTTTGGTTTAATTTATTTTTATATTATACTGTTTTTTTATATTATGTTGCAAATTTATTAATTAACTTTTAAAATTGGTTTTTTTTTTGTAATTTATTTAAACACAAAAAAAGACTCCTTTCCCTCTAAATAGAACCAGAAAAATTCACAAGGTAGAATGAATTTGTTTTTGGATCATAAATCATTGCAGGGTTTCCAAAATGTATATCTCCGCTTCCAACTTCCCCTCCACAAAGCAAAACTTTCCCATCAGAAAGAAGAATTGCAACATGAGCGACAATGGTGTACGGCATAATTGGACCCTCGATAAATTTGTTATTAATTGGATCGTAAAATTCAGTTGTTCGGTGTCTTAAGTTTCTGTCACTATTAAAAACATCTCCTCCACAAACAAAAACTTTACCGTTATTCAATAATGTTGCAGTGTGGTAAGCTCTTTTATTTATCATTTGTGGACCCTGTTTGAAAGTGCCAATTGAAGGATTGTAAATTTCTGAGGAATCTACAATATTACCATCAATAATTCCGCCTATTACAATCACGGACCCTTCTTTATCCCCTAATAACGTAGCGGTACATACACGTCGTCCGACAAACAATCCGCCTGTAGTCACAAATTTTTTTTCTGACCGCAAGAACAATTCGCAAGTTCTAATAAGATTATTGCTAAATTTCCCACCAACAATCAACAAATTTCCATTATTTAACAAGACACCAGCAGCATCCGTTCTTTTGAGATTCAATTTTCCAACTTGTCGTATTTTTCCAGTTATAACGTTAACAATATAACAAATTTCAACCGTGCCTCCAAAAAACATGACTTCATTTTCTCCCATATAAGCAATACTATGATCTCTTTCTATTTGCGAGTCGAAACATAACTCCAATCTTCTTTCATCTTCATCATAAAGATAAATGAACTGTCCGTCCAAAGGTCTAAAAGCCAACGTCTTATTTCTTCTCGGAATAAAAGTATTACCGATAATTGATAGTTTCTTGACGTCTTTATTTTCTTTCTTACCAACAAACTCGCCAAACGCATTTCCTTCTTTTTTATACCAATTTTTCTCGTACTTTTCTAATAAAGCAAGTTCTTCTTCTCTTGTCAATTCTCTTCCTTCATCTTCTCTTTCATTTCTATTATTGGTATTACTAACTTCGTCATCGTCGTCCTTTCTTTTTTTCTTTTGATTTCGTCCTATTAACAATAATTGCATTTGTGATATCAAATCATTATATTCTTCTTCATCATAATCATCATCGTCATCATCATTATTATTATTTTTTTGTGACATTCTTCATTTTTCTTATAAAGTTATAGATATAAGTATAAATCAAACAGTTTATTACTTTATTTTTGTTGAACAGACGGCAGAGAGTGAGAAATTATGGTAATTATCTTAATTGTTTTTCATATAGGGAAATGCAGGACCGATTGAAAATGAATTTGTTTCTGGATCATAAATTTCAGTTGCATCTTCATCTAAATGACTTGTATCTCCTCCACAAAGTAATACTCTTCCATCTTCAAGGAGAGTGGCAGAATGACGTCTTCTGTATTGAAGCATAGATGGTCCAACAGTAAAAATTTTTGTAATAGGATCATAAAATTCAACGCGGTTTTGATGTCCTTCATAAGATGCTCCGCCGCAAATAATAATTTTTCCGTTACGTAACATGGTAGATGAATGTCCAAGTCGGTTAAAATTCATTTCGGGGCCTTTAGTAAAAGTTCCAAACATCGGATTATAAATTTCTGTTGATTTAAGAACATTATCATCGCCGTACCCTCCAATAATAATAACATTTCCATCAGGCAATTCTGTAGCAGTTGCAACACTTCTTCCTTCATTCATTTCATTGACGGTGAGGACAAAAGTATCTTGCTCTCGGATGTACAATTCACAAGATTTCAAACGATTGTTATTTTGAGTGTCGCCACGGAGACCGCCGCCAACGATTAGCACCTGTCCGCTTCTTAACAGAACAGCGCATGGATCGTACCTGTGAGGAACTTCCATTGTTGCAATTCTGTAAGCCGATTCACTCCTTACATTCCAAACTCTGCATCGTCCTAATCCGCCTCCAAAAAACCCAATCTCATTTCCTCCCAAGTAAACAACTGCAAATCCTGATCCTTGAAGCCCAAAATAGTTATCAAATATCAATCTCCCTGTCTCTTCATCAAACAAACGTAACGCATCTGCTCCTATAGCCTTAAATACCAATGTTTTATTTCTTTTGGGAATAATATTACCTCCACTAATTTCTAATTTCTTAACATCGTAATTTTCATCACTTTTAGCAAAATCTTCAAACATTTTCTCGTGTGCTTTATACCACTTATCGCCGTGATACTTTAATATTTTTTCTTCCTCTTTTCTTGTTAACTTTCCATTTTTTCCTTTTTCTTTCCTTTCTTCTTCTTCTCCTTCATTTCTATTATTTGTATTACTTTTGGATTCCTTTCTTGATCTTTCCCCACTCAACAAATCTTTTATAGCATTGACATTTTTATTGTACTCTTCATCGTCATCGTCATCATTACTTTTCATTCTCTTTCTTTTAAAAACAATATTTCAACATACAAATATATACATAGGAAAATTTAATTAAAATTATTCTGCCATCAATCAAATTGCAAAATTATTAATTAACTTTTAATATTTTTTAAACTCCCAATCAAATCAGACTGGAAAAGAATAGCCAAATGTAAATAAACCTTGACTACTTCTTTCGTCTGGATGGTACACTTCAGTTCTGTTGACCGTCCCTTCTCCGCCATCTCCTCCACAAATCAAAACTTTACCAGTTGATAGAAGAGACGCAGTATGTTGATATCTAACCCTTAACATTGTTGGGCCGAGAGTGAACCTATTGGAATTTGGATTGTAAAATTCACTAGAGCGATCGTCGGCGCCACCACAAACAAGAACCAGCCCGTTCATCAATAAAGTTGCAGTGTGATCAAACCTAGAAACATGCATATCAGGACCGTCGACAAACGAATCAGTTGAAGGATCATAAATCTCACATGAATTTAAAGGAAAGAGTCTAACCATTCCTCCGCAAACGAAAACTTTACCATTTGGTAATAAACAACTGGCATGCTTACCTCTCGCAACTCTCAACAACGCATTTGATTGATTAAACACATTATTTGTTCTGCTAAAAACAAGGCAAGAGTTCAAAAAAACAAATTGATTATTAACCCGAGTGACGCCTCCTGAAATAAAAACCGTGCCGTTTAACATCAATGCTGCACTTGCGGAATGTCTCGGTTGCGGTAAATCTGAAAGGCCAAAAAAAATTCTAGTTGCCAAATTGAAAATTCTACAGTCAGAAGTTGGAAGGATTCCGTCAACTCCTCCAAATAATCCTACATGACCGTCAGCGAAGGTGACTGAAGCAAATGCACTTTTAACATTCGTAACTCCAACAACAATAGTTATAATGCTTGTTCCTTCATCAAAAATCCGAACTTTTCTATCTGACAAATATTTAAATAATATCACGGTTTTACTCTTATCACTCAAAGCAAAATTGTTCCCAATTACAAATTTTCCAGTATTATCAGGCCCTACATTAGACAAGCCAAGGTCAATTAATCTAAAAAGATTAATAACCGATTCCGTCACTTTTAACTCCTCTTTCTCTTTTTTCTCTTTCTCTAATCTCAATCTTTCTTTTTCCAATTCTTCTTCTTCTTCTTCTTCTTTTTCTCTTTCTCTTTCATTTCTATTATTACTATTACTGTTACTACTACTACCTTCGCCTTTTATTAAATTTAAAATACGTTGTTGATTTTTTTTAAATTCTTCATCGTCCTCATCATCATCATCATCATCATCATCATCATCTTTCGTATTTTTTTTAGACATTTTCTCTCTATCATCAAAATCCAAAAAAAAAAACATAAATATATATATGTTTAAATCTTAATATTTATATTTTTTTTTTTTGCCATTCAATCAATCATCATTAACATTATTATTGTTCTTTTAAAGTATAAAATTCTTCAGTTTCATGGTTATAAATCTCAGGAGTTGGATTGCGTCTTCCTCCATAAAGAACCACATCACCGTTGTCAAGTAAAGAAGCAACATGACCAAATCTTTCCTCGACAGTTTTTTTGCCCTCCATGAAAACTCCTAAACCTTTATCCGATATTATTTCAGTTGTTTTTTTTTGAATCACCGCCGCAGATTAGAACTTTTCCGTCTTTTAATACTGTTGAAGAATGTCCGTACCGAGCATGTAACATAGGAGGACCATCTGTAAAAGTTTTAGATTCTGGATCGTAAATTTCTGTCGTGTTCAATGCATCTCCTATACTATCTTGACCACCCGAAATAAGAACTTTGCCATTTTCTAACAAAACAGCAGAAGCCCTTTTTCTCCCAACTGACATTGGACTGTCAATTAAAGTAAATTCATAAAATGGCATAGTGAATATTTCGCAAGTGTTAAGCACCACCGACAATCAATACTTCATCTCTCGATAATGAAACAGCAGCAACATTTACTCTTTTTTGATTAAACGTTCTAGATAAATCTTGGAATCCTTTTTTTCTGACATCAAAAATAGTAACAGAAAGCATCTCATCCAATCCCGTCCCTACCATCTTAATGTGTCCACCGAATAACACAATATCACCGTTATGTAACGTCACAGGTGCAAACCCAAATCGATGATAGGGATCAAATTTAAAATAAGGTTGGAATAGTCTATTGTTTTTATCAAAAATTTCGACATGTCCAGTGTAAGTATCAAAAAAATACATTGCATTTTTTTCAGAGACTTCCTCGTTTCCTTTAACAAGTTGGGAATTTAATTTCCAAGATTCGTCTCTTTTATTTATAAAGTCACAAATAAACCGTTCATCCATTCTTCTTCAATGATAAGACGACAAATGTATATATATACAATCAAATATATATTTTTTTTTCGGTTACGATTGAATTTTTTTTTATTTCGGTTACATTGCAAATTTATTAATAATGTTTTAAAGTTAGATAATAAATTTACAATTTGTTTTTTTTTTCATCAAGGCAATTCGGGACCGACAGAAAAAGTTCTAGTTTTTGGATCATAAATTTCAGTTATATTGCCACCGTAACAAATCAATACCCTGCCGTCAGATAAAAGTTTTGCAGTATGGAAACTTCTACGATAGAGCATATTAGGCCCTTCAACAAATCGATTTTCTGAAGGGTTATAGATTTCAGTGCTTCTTCCACCATGTACATCGCCGCCGCATACAAGAACACTGCCGTTTTTTAATAAAGTTGCAGTGTGACCGAACCGCTTCTTCTTCATTTCTGGACCTGCAGTAAAAGAATCGGTTTTCCAATCATATATCTGGGATTTATTTAAAGTGTATTCTTCGTTGCTTGCCTCCAACTCTTCGTCACTCATAACGTACTTTTCCTTAAGAATTTCTTTTTTCTTACGACCGCCACATAATATCGCTTTTGATTCGCCAAATACAGACATGGCAGCATAGTACGAAAAATATATCATGTCGGATTTTGACGATTCAAGTTCTTCATCATTATTCTTTGGATTAAAAAAATAACCATCGTAACATACGCCGAAAACATTACTACCTCCCACCACAAAAATAATCCCATTTTGCAATAAAACAGCATTAGGGTTGTCTCTTGGCCACTCCATGTGCGTTTGGATTAAAGTTCTAGCCTTTTGTCCATCAAATTTATGAAATGTTTTATCGCCGCCAATTAAATAAACGCTGCCGTCAGGATAATCTACTGTATCAAAACCGTGCAAATTGACATGGATATTTGGGTCTTCAATCACATTTCTTTCTTCATCATAAAACAACACAGAACCATGATATCTTGAAAATATAACAATCTTTTTTACTCCACTTTTTATAATTCCATGAACAATTGATAATGTTGTAACACCTCTTTCTTTATTCTCACTAGTAAATTTCGTAATATTTTCCGCTTCTTCCATCTCCCATTCTTTAAACTTTTTGTCTAATCTTACGATTTCTTCTAATGCTTGTCTTTCTCTTTCTGAAATATTATTGTTATTATTCATTCCACTTCCACTTCCACTTCCACTTTCACTTTCATCTTCACTTTTTCCTCTTTTTCCGAAATATTTATATTTTTCTCTTCTTGACATTCCTTTCTTTCTCACCCCACCACAAAATTAAAATGAATATAATTAAAGGTATTTATTTTTTTTATTACAAAAGCGGTTTTAATTAATAAATTTACATTGCACAAAACCTATCAAATGAAAGGAGGACCATAAGAAAATGAGTTTGTCTTTGGATCATAAATTTCACTTCTGTTATTTGCATTGCCACCACAAATTAGTATTCTGCCGTCAGATAAAATTGTTGCACTGTGATGAACTCTAGCGTCGATCATATCAGGACCCTTAACAAATCGATTTTCACTTGGATTGTATATTTCTGTACTCCTTAAACTTATACCATTCGATTGGCCGCCGCATACTATAACACTATTATTTCTAGACAAAGTTGCTGTATGTCCTTGCCTTCTCTCTGCCATCTGAGGACCTTCGGAAAAGGAATCAGCATCTTCATCGTAAATTTCAGTGGAAGAGACAGTCATGCCTATTGACGAGCCACCGCATATAATTGCCTTTTTTCCCACTCCAAACAAAGACATCGCTGCTTTTTTACGCGGGATGCCCAATAAAGCATTTGATACTACAAAAATCTTTTGTTTTGGAAGATAAAAGAAACATTCGCGCCATGTTTCACCGAGAGGTCCTCCTCCCGCTATCAACACAAGACCATTTGATAATAAAATAGCAGCACTGTCAGTAACGCCAGAATGTTCAAACCGTTTAACAGTGCCATCGTCATAGTACAGAGGCGACTGAACCCAATCGAATCCTTTTCCATCAAAAATCATACAAGGACTTACTTGTATGGAAGTGGTGCGATCTAACCCGTTAATTAAAAGAATAGTTCCATCGGTGTACTTCACTGGACAAAAATAACGGAGTCGCACGTGCACTGATGGCAGCGTCTCAAGCGTATTCGTATCTTCGTAATAACAATGGACGTAATCATCATCGTACGAAAAAATAAAAATCTTTCTTTCTTCTAACCCTATCTCTCCATGCATAATTGATAATTTTGTAACACCACTTTCTTTTTTCTCTTTAACAAAATCAATTATTTTTCTTCCTCGTTCGATCTCCCACAATCGAAATATTTCATCCAATCTTTTGATTTCTTCCAACGCTTGTCTTTCCCTTTCCGACATATTATTATTGTTGTCGCTTCCTTCACCTTCACCTTCATCTCTTTTAAATTTTTTACCAGACATTTTTACTAACTTTCGTCACAAATAAAAACAATGGTAATGAAATAAAGTTATAATTAAAAATGTTTATTTTATTTTTATTTTTTTCTATTTTGTAATTAGGTAATCTTTTTTTTTTACTCTCTTCTCTTTCCATCTACCTCTCTCCCTCACCATCAATCTCTCTTTTAATTATTATTGTTGTTATTATTATTATTGTTGTTAGAAGTGACTCGGTTAATAATTTCAGGAAATCTGTCAATGGAACTCCAAAGTTTAAAAGATTTATAACCAATGAGAACTCCCTTATCATCACGAACAGCACCTTCATTACCATTGCCACTGACGACACACAATGAATTCAAAATGGCAGGACGGAACTGTTGGATAATCAACGCAACAGATTCAGGAACCAACACAACTTTTGTATTATGATAACCAGCGTATGTAGGAGTAGCGGATGATCCAAAGGAAACAAAGTCAGATACGTACACTGGTGGAAGATTTACAACAGTATCATAAGCACCAGATACATGAACCTTCACATCAAAATATTGAGGACTATTGTCGACGTCTAACAAATAACGACTTTTGCGGTATGAAGAAGAAGAAGAAAGAGCAACTAGTCTGTCTTTACCAAACACAAAAGATTCTTCAAGTTTAGTCAAATAAACACATGTTCCGAACCTATCATAAAAAACAGAAGTTGGTGCTGAAATAACTAAGGAAGATGCATTGTATTTTTTTCTGTCACTATCGTTAACAACAGCATCGATCCAATTGTCACTCTTGTTTTCGAAATCCAAAGTAGGATATTTAATTAAAGAAGTGACGCCGATTATATTATCATCAACATCTTTAAGTCCACAGTGAAAGGTGTCAGGTCCGATAACTGGCTTTCCCGTAGCATGAAAAATAGCAGATGAGGTTACAAAATTACCTAAAATAAAGTCGATATCTTTTAATTCTTCATGAGATGGAAGACCCTTAATATCATCATAAGGATGTCCTAAACAACATGGAAGTCTAACTTTATTATTAATCTTCACTTCAAACTCGATAGAATGTTCATTTTTATTGCCAAGGAACACTCCATTCCTACCTTCAACGGTACTAATTAATTGAGGATTAATCAACCGACTCTTCTTATTTTTTTCATCGTTCTGAATTCCTTCCGCGACCGAGATTGCATGTTTGTTTGTATTGTAACATTTATAAACTTTACGGTCTGCAAAAATATTTCCATTTCCGTTACCATTATTATTTTGAGATTGCATTTTACTTTTGTATTTTGTTTTTGTATTTTACTTTTTACTTTTATATTTTACCAGTTTACCGTTTTGATGTAAAAAAAAATAATAAATGAAAAATGAAAATGAAAATGAAAAATGTAAATTGTAAATTTTATAATAAACTTTTATTTTTTGATATAAAATTTACATTTTTAAATTGTAAAAGAATTTCATTGACATAATTGTTTGTTGTGCTTGGTGGTCTTTTATTCTTATCTTCATCACTTCTGTCACAAGTTGTAAGTAACGATGCTAATTTTTTCAAATCCACATTATTATCTAATATTTCAAATTTAAAAAACGCTTCACTGTCTACTTTATGTTTAAATTCACGGCAGTCGCTTATAAATCCTTCGTTAATAAAAAATTGCGGTTTTCCGTTATTAACTATGTACGCAGTTCTTAAAAAGTTAACACCTGTTCTTCTCACCAACAGTTTGTGATAGACTTCCAATTTACCAATTCTCGAAAATCTGATCCACCCCAAATCGCCTTTTTTCTCTTAACCTTTTGGTGTTGGTAAGTAAACTATCACTGACAGCACCTTCACATCTTTTCATAAAAGTAACTGAACATGGAAAATCAAAACACTCCACCACTCTTGCTTCTGATGAATGAATTTGGCTTTAAATCGTAACTTTGCAATTCTTCATATCCACTTGGTATTATCGTATCTTTCACTGGATGGACCATAACTATTGCGGCTGGTGGATTAATTTGCAAGGCATGATTTATAAACTTTCTTATTAAACTGCTCTGTCTTCCAAAAGGTGGTTTTAGTCCTAAAATATATTTATCAGGCAATTCATTCACATCAAACCAATCTTTTTTTACTACAGTGTCCGCATTTGGATTGATATCGAATGACCAAGTTTTAATCTCACTGTCATTTACGAACTGTTTTTTCACCTCGTTTATAAATTTATCATCTCCTGCAGAACAATCAACTACGCACTTGACATCGTTAATCATCTCACGAAAAATGGAATTACTAACAATTTCATTAATAACTAATTCACATGTATAATAAGAATCTAATTTTTCCCTATTCGCCGTTCCTGATTGTTTGGGTTTCATTTATTTATATTTTTTTTTTATTCACTTTCTATTAATTTATAAATAAAAAAAAGTTAATTATATAATTTGCAATTTAATCCCCTTTCCAATTAATCAGAAAGTTTAATATATTCGTCGTGCTTCATTCCAAATTTCAAAGTTTTGTAAGTTTTAATATGTAAAGATTTCAATAGTCTGTCATCGACAACAGACCTGTACCCTGATTTTCTAATCAAATTAACAATCGTCTCTCTTTCACTCCATCCTTGTTCCAACGCAACTTCTGGTAAGTACGTAGAATGGTACTTTTTCCCCTGATATTCAAAATCAATGCTTAATCCATCAACGCCAATAACAAATTCTGACCATCTATCACCAACGTCACTAAAATCGTACAACAAGGATATCTCCAACGAAATCCTTGGAAATTCTGATGATCTCAATGGCGAAAATCTGGAATCATTGAAGGCAGAATATTTAGTATATTTTTTTAATCCATCCACCAAATCAATCGTTTCGAATGTCCCTACACATCCTCTTAATCTGTAATTGATATCTTCTTTCTCTTCTGTTTTTTTAATTCTCAACGTAACGAAAAGTGGATACGAAGAATTTAAAAATTTTGGATTTGGAATTTTAAAATCTTTTTCAAAATGATTTTTTAGCACATTAAAACAATATTTTAATATTTCTTTCTTATCTTCTTCACTGACCATTTCATTAGACATTTCTTTTTTTTTTCCTTTTTTTCACTATTCTACTTTCTTTTTTTTAACTATTTAAAATTGTATATATAATATTATTCACATTTTTTTTTATTTTTTTTTTCAACTTTGTTTTTTATATTTTTTAAAAACTTGGGGTGTCGATAATAAAAATGATGTACTGTCAAAAAATAATTAAAAAAATTGATGTGCTGGCAGTTCTAAATTTAGAAATTCGAGGAAATTTCCAAGTAGAGAAAAAGCCCACAACAAAAAAAGTGGATCAATTTTTTACTATTTGTTTTCGACCTTTTGCCACGTGGAAGGTGTACATCTAATTAA
>Ga0187872_10001233_pt1 | contig 26825 bp, 20 predicted proteins | sample June2016WEW_16_4_FD_132973 | JGI IMG/M metagenome (GOLD analysis project Ga0187872, IMG submission 132973) | Peatland microbial communities from SPRUCE experiment site at the Marcell Experimental Forest, Minnesota, USA - June2016WEW_16_40 | ecosystem: Environmental > Terrestrial > Soil >...
GCGTGGGTCTCGACTACATCATGTACGGCATGACGCACTAACAGGCGGGCTTGGGACCGCGATGGGGCTCGCGGTTGTGCGAATGATGTTTGAATTCTTTTTCAAGTATCCGGCCGCGGTCTTCTCAAAGGGCGACTTCGTCCTTCTGGGCGGGTGGCCGAAGTGGATTCTCTGCCTGCTCGTGATCGGCGCGGCGGCCGCGCTGGGTTGGCGAATCCACGCGCGTCTCGGGCGCGCTTCCCACAGTCTGAAGCACTGGCAGGCGGGCGTCATCTGGCTACTCGAATCCCTCCTGGTATGCCTGATTCTGGTTCTGCTTTGGCAGCCCGCGATCGTGATCGCCGAGCTGAAATCTCAGCAGAACATGATCGCGGTCCTGATCGACGATTCCCGCAGCATGGGCATCAGCGAGGGCGGCGCCACTCGCGAGCAGCAGGCAACGAAAGCTCTCCGCGACGGCGTATTAGCGCAATTGCAGGAGAAATTCCAGACGCGTCTGTACCGGCTCGATGGCCGCCTGACGCGCCTTTCGAGTTTGCAGGACCTCACCGAGGCGACCGGGCCCGCCACGCATATCGGAGACAGCCTCGAACAACTGGCGTCCGAAACCAGCGATCTGCCGCTTGGCGCCATCGTCCTGCTCAGCGATGGCTCCGATAATTCGGGTGGAATCGATCGTGAAACGATTGCAACTCTTCGCAACCGGCACATTCCCGTCCACACGGTCGGTTTCGGCGAGGAAAGCATTTCGCCGGACGTCGAAATCGACGATGCGGTGGTAACGCCTCGCGCGCTTGCGGACTCGCGTCTGTCGGCGGCGGTCAGTTTCCATCAGCGAGGATACGACGGACGAAAGGGCACGCTTGTCGCGCGCGATGGCGATCAGGTTCTGGCGTCTCATGAAATTACGTTTGCCGCCGGCGGCAAGATTCAGACCGAAAACCTGCTCTTCAATGCCGGCACGGCCGGGGCCAAGTCTCTCCAATTCTCGATTGAAACGCTGCCGGACGAACGGAACCGCTCGAACAACAGCGTGACGCGTCTGGTCAATGTGGACTCGGACAAGCGGCGCATCCTCTACGTCGAAGGAGAGCCGCGCTGGGAATACAAGTTCATTCGCCGCGCCGAGGACGACGACCGGATCGTCCAAATCGTCTCGATGCTGCGCACCACGGAGAACAAAATCTATCGCCAGGGCATCAGCGATCCGAAGGAATTGGCGGACGGCTTTCCGACACGCGCTGAGGATCTGTTCGGCTACCAGGGAATCATCATCGGGTCCGTCGAGGCAGGTTACTTCACGCCCGTTCAGCAAGACTTGATTCGCGAGTTTGTCGACCGTCGGGGCGGCGGCGTGCTGTGGCTCGGCGGGCGTTCTTCGCTCGCCGACGGAATCTGGGGCGGATCGAGCCTGGTCGATCTGCTCCCGGTTGTGCTGCCCAACCAAAAAAATACTTTCCACCGTGCGCCAGCCAATGCCGAACTCACTTCAGTCGGCGCCGATAGCTTGATTTGCCGCCTCGCTGACGACCCGCAATCCAACGCGGAGGGCTGGAAAAAACTTCCTTACCTTATGGATTATCAGGACGCGGGCACTCCCAAGCCTGGCGCGGCGGTGCTAGCTGAAATGAGGGCAGGCGGGCGCAAATACCCGATGCTTGTGACGCAGAACTATGGGCGCGGGCGGACAGCGATCCTGGCGACTTCGGGCACATGGCGCTGGCAGATGAGCCTGCCTTTAGGGGATACAAGCCATGACATGTTCTGGCAGCAGCTTCTGCGCTGGCTTGTCTCAGATACGCCGGGGCACGTGGTTGCGTCGACGCAGAACCAGACGCTGTTCGATGATGGACACGTGCAACTATCTGCGGATGTCCGCGACAAAGAATATCAACCGGCGGTTGACGCAAAGGTTGAAGCACACGTTATCGGTCCAGGCGGCATCTCAACAATGGTCGAAATGACTCCGGTTCCAGACGCGCCGGGCGCCTTCCAAGCGGATTGGACCGCGGAGAAGCCCGGCTCCTATGTTGTCGAGGTGACGGCCCAGAAAGGCGACGAAGAACTCGGCCGCGACGTCATGAGCTTTCAGCGCCTGGACGGAACCGCTGAAAACTTTCACACCGAGCAGAACCGCGAGCTTCTCGAAAGGCTTTCTTCGCAGACAGGCGGGCGCTACTGGCGGCCAGAAGGGCTTTCAAAACTGGCCGATGAGATTCCCTATTCCGAAGCGGGAATCACCATGCGCGAGACGAAGGAGCTCTGGGATCTGCCTGCGGTCCTGCTGGCGATGATTCTCCTGTGCTCCTCCGAGTGGCTCCTCCGACGCAGATGGGGGATCGTGTGAAGACGCTCCTATTAAGCGCGTGCGTGGGCGCGGTGCTGCTTGCGGCCTTTCCGGCGCGGGCGGGCACTTATTACGTGACCGTCGCGGGTCTGGGCGGAGAACCCGACTACGAACAGCGGTTCGCTGCGGCCGCGACCGATCTCGACCGGATACTGAAGGCATCCGGCGGCGACGTTCACGTCTATACGTTGACGGGTGCGGACGCTATTCGCCCGCGTCTCGAAGAGACACTCGGTCTGGTTGCCCGCCAGGCAAAGCCGGAAGATGACTTCGTCTTGATCCTGATCGGCCACGGGACATTCGATGGGATCGAATACAAATTCAATCTCGTCGGACCGGACGTCTCGGCAACGGAACTGGCCACCTGGTGTGACCGCATCCCCACAAAGCGCCAACTGATCGTGAACACGACTAGCGCGAGCGGAGGCTCCATCGCAGCCTTGGATAGACCCGGACGCGCCGTAATTGCGGCCACAAAGAGCGGAACGGAGAAAAATGCGACTGTATTTGCCCGCTACTGGGTCGAGGCGTTGCGCGATCCGACATCCGATGTGAATAAGAACGACGCTATCAGCGCGCTCGAAGCATTCGAGTACGCCGCGACGAAGAGCGCTTCCTTCTACGAAACGCAAAAACGCCTGGCGACCGAGCACGCCGTATTTGAGGATACGGGCAAGAGCGAACCTGTGCGAACAGCGTCGTCGGAAACTGGCGAGGGCCTATTCCTTTCCAACTTCACGTTGGTTCGTCTCGGGGCGGCACAAAAGGCGTTCTCCGATCCGGCCAAGCGCGGACTCCTCGCGAAGAAAGAGGAACTGGAACAGAAAATCGACACGCTCAAGTATCAGAAGGCGGCGATGTCGCAGGACGACTACAAGCAGCAGCTCACCGATGCCCTGCTGGAGTTGGCCCGGGTGCAGGAGGAACTCGATAAGTGATTCGCGGACTCCGAACGTCGGTTCTCTGCACGCTGCTCTTGGTGGGCTCAGGCGTCACTCTGGCTGCGACGCCTGATGAATGCGCAGCGCTGCGTAAGCACGGTCGGAATACGGAGGCACATGCGTGCTACGAAGCACTGACGCAGCAACGCGACCCCTACCTTCGCGCCGAAGGATATTGGGGACTCGAAATGTATCAGCAGGCCAATGACCAGTTTCGCGCGGCCGTCGCCCAATCTGACAGCAGCGCGCTTTACCGCGTTCGCTGGGGCCGCCTGCTCCACGAGCGCTTCAACAATACGGACGCGGACAATCTCTTCAAGGAGGCTCTTGCGAGAGATCCCCGAAACGCTCAGGCCTATCTCGGCCTTGCGCTCGTGAGCGCGGATGGATTCGACAATGCGGCCATCCAGTGGGGCGCAAAGGCGCTCGAGCTTGATCCCAAACTGGTGGAAGCCCACGAGCTGATGGCCAACCTGGCGCTCGAGGATTCGGATGCCCCATCGGCGACAAAGGAAGCGAATGAGGCTATCAAGTTGTCGGGAGATGCCCTGGATGCAATGGCAATCCACGCCGCTGTGGAGATTCTCGCGGACCGATCGCCGGACGCCTGGCTTGACAAAATCCGTCAGGTGAATTCCTCGTATGGCGGGGGTTACGCCTTAGTGGCGCATCATCTGGTGCTCAATCGAAGATACGAAGAGGGCGTGGCCTACTACCGCAAAGCAATCGAGGTCGATCCGCAGCTCTGGTCCGCCCGTTCGGAACTCGGCATCAACCTGATGCGTCTAGGTCAAGAGGACGAGCCACGCCGGCAGCTCGCAATGTGCTACGACAATGGCTACCGGAATGAAGCGACGGTGAACAGCCTTCGCCTGCTCGACAGTTACAAGAACTTCGTGACGTTCAAGGATGAGACCACGATCCTAAAGCTTCAGAAGAAAGAGGCGGAACTGCTCCATCCCTATTTCGAAGCCGTGATCAAGCGGGCGATCGCGACGTATGAACAGAAATACAGGATGAAGCTTCCCGGCCCGGTCCAGGTGGAAGTGTACCCGGACCACGAAGATTTCGCCGTGCGCACGTTGGGGGTGCCCGGCCTCGGCGCACTCGGCGTGACTTTTGGAGAGGTCGTCGCGATGGACAGCCCGTCGGGCCGCCAGCCCGGTGACTTCAATTGGGCGAGCACGCTTTGGCACGAAATGAGCCACGTATTCATCCTTACGGCGACGAACCATCGCGTGCCGCGATGGTTCACCGAGGGCCTTGCCGTCCACGAGGAAACGCAGGCTTCACCGGAATGGGGTGACCGCATCACACCTGAGATCTTGGTCGCCATCCGCGATAAGAAGCTATTGCCCGTGGTCGAGCTCGACCGCGGCTTTGTCCGGCCGGAATACGAGGCGCAGGTGATCGTTTCGTATTATCAGGCCGGGCGAATCTGTGACTACATTCAGAGCCGCTGGGGCGCTGATAAGCTCCTCGACATGGTGCACTCGTTTGCGAAGATCGAGACCACATCCGACGTCATCCAACAGGATCTCAGCATGACGCCGGACGAGTTTGACCGGCAGTTCCTGGCGTGGCTCGACAACGACATTGGCAAGACAGCTGCTAACTTTGAAAAATGGCGCGCCGGCCTGAAGGAGCTGGCGACCCTGGCCAAGAATCATCAAAACGATGACGTCATCAGGGAGGGCCAAGAGGTCCGCAGCCTGTACCCGGATTATGTATATGGCGCGAACGCGTACGAATTTCTGGCCGAAGCTTACCTGGCGAAGGGAAACAAGCAGGAGGCAGCCGCCGTACTGACCAGCTACGAAAAACGGGGCGGGCACGATCCGGCCACGCTGAAGGAATTGGCCTCTCTTGAGGAAGAAACGGGGAATCCAAAAGAAGCTGCGGCAACATTGGACCGGATCAACTACATTTATCCGGTCAACGATGAGCAGCTTCACCGGCATCTGGGAGATCTGTGGTTCGCGCAGAATAACTATTCGGGCGCAATCCGCGAATACGGAGCCGTGCTGGCCATGCACCCTCTCGACATGGCCTCGGCTCAGTTCAATTTGGCTCAAGCATATTTTGCGGCCGGCCAGGCGGACAAAGCCGAGGAGAATGTCCTGCAAGCTCTGGAAACGGCGCCGGACTACCGCCCCGCTCAGAGACTGCTTTTGCAGTTAGAAGACGCCAAGAAAGGGAAATGACGAATGGCCACACCCGCTGAAAGCAATATGGAGTCTGCGGAGCTACAGAAGCGCGTCGAGCGCTTCCGGTCGGTGCGCGACGGAATTCTCGCACAGGTTCGCCAGGTCATCGTCGGCCAGGACGAAGTGTTGGACCAGATCTTGATCGGGCTGTTCGTCGGCGGCCACTGCTTGATTACCGGGCTCCCAGGCACGGCAAAGACCCTGATGGTCCGCACGATTTCTCAAACGCTGGGACTGGTTTTTCGCCGAATTCAATTTACCCCCGACTTGATGCCATCCGACATCACGGGGACCGACATCATCGAGGAAGATCCTACAACCGGGCGGCGTCGCTGGACCTTTGTGCCGGGCCCCATTTTCGGCAATGTCTTACTGGCCGACGAGATCAATCGCACGCCTCCCAAGACGCAGTCGGCAATGCTCGAAGCTATGCAGGAACTTTCCTGCACGGTTCGCGGAAACCACTATAAGCTGCCTTTGCCATTTTTTGTTTTGGCCACTCAAAATCCGATCGAGCTCGAAGGAACTTATCCATTGCCGGAGGCGCAACTCGATCGCTTCCTCTTCAACACAATCCTCGACTATCTGAGCGCCGACGACGAGGTAAAGGTCGTGGACCTGACCACGACGACGCGCGTTCCGGAAGTCCAGGCGGTCACGAACGCCGAGGAGATTCTCGATTTTCAAAAGCTGGTTCGCATGGTACCGGTCGCCGAGTCGCTTGCAAAATACGTGGTGAGTTTGGTTCGCGCCACGCGACCGAAGAATGCCGAAGCGCCGGACTTCGTGAAGAAATATGTGAATTATGGAGCGAGTGTGCGCGCGGCCCAATTCATCGTCCTAGCCTCGAAAGCCCGCGCGCTGTCGCGCCGCCGCTATCACGTGAGCTACGAGGACATCGCCGCGCTGGCCATTCCGGTGCTGCGCCACCGCATTCTACTGAACTTCCATGCGGAGTCCGACCGCATCGATTCGGACGAGATTCTTGTGCGCCTTCTCCAGCATATGCCGCCTCCGAAAGGGGCTTGATCGTGCAACGCTTTCTCGATCCGTCGGTCCTGGCTGAGATTTCAGGGCTCGATCTCATCGCCAAGACCGTCGTCGACGGATTTGTGGCAGGCCTCCATCGGTCGCCGGACTTTGGCTTCAGCCAGGAGTTCGCCGAATACCGCGCCTATTCTCCCGGCGACGATCTCCGGCACGTGGACTGGAACGTTTTTGCGCGTACCGAGCGCGCCTATCTGAAGAGGTATCGCGGAGAAACCAACAGCCTACTCACAATCCTCCTCGATGCCAGCAATTCGATGAATTACGCCTCGCACAAAGTGAGCAAGATGGACTACGCACGTTTTGCAGCCGCCTCATTGTTCTATCTGGCGATCCACAATCAGCGTGACGCCGCGGGGCTGATCGTATTCGATGATGAAGTCCGCAACTATATCCGTCCTTCTACGCGGCAAGGACAAGTCAGCCGCCTGCTGCACGGACTCGAGCTCGCCGAACCGCGCGCTCGAACCGATTTCGCAAAACCGATGAATCACTTCCAGGAATTCTTGCGGCGACGTGGTCTGGTTCTCGTCATTTCCGACTTCTATGAAACGCCGGAGCGGATTATTCGAACGATCGAGCCCTTGCGCTTTCATGGAAACGAAGTCGTCCTATTTCATGTTCTCGACCCTCGCGAGATTCGTCCTGACCTCGGCGAGCCTGCGATTCTCGTGGACCTCGAAACGCGCGAACACATGGAAGTCACTCCCGAATACGCTCGCGACGAGTACCGAGGAAAGATTCAGGGGCACATCGCGGCTTTGCGCGACTCGGCTCGCAGCGCGGGGATGGACTATCACCTGCTCGTAACGGACCAGCCGCTTGACAACGCCCTGCGGCAATACCTCGCGATTCGGCAAAAGAGAAACTGATGGGCTTCCTTGCTCCCTGGTTCTTGGTTGGCGCGGCTGCGGTGGCTTTACCGCTCTATCTCCATCTCCTGCGCCGCCACACGACCACGCCACATCCATTTAGTTCCCTGATGTTTTTTGAGCAGCGCACGCAGAGCTCGATCCGGCATCGTCGGCTGCGCTATCTGCTCTTGCTAGCGTCGCGGCTCGCACTTCTATTGTTGCTGGCGCTCGCTTTTGCGAACCCATACATCAAGCGCACGACGGCCGGCGCATCAGGGAACAAGCTGATGTTTCTTGTCATCGATAATTCTTTCAGCATGCGAGCCGGCACGCGACTGGCTGACGCGAAGCGACAGGCGCTGGACGCGTTGAACGCTCGGAGCGCGACGGACCGCGCCCAGATTGCGGCACTGGGCTCGCAGCTTCACGTCTTGACGCAACCGATTCAAGATGCGCCCTCCTTGCGCGCAGCCGTCAAAAGCATCGAACCTGGTGATTCTCGCGGAAGCTTTGGTGAACTGGTGCGCGCGATTCGCTCGCTGTCCGAGAGCGCGCACAGCCCTATCGAAGTCCAGCTATTCAGCGACATGCAGAAATCCGATATGCCCGCGAGCTTTGCGGAGCTGGCCCTGCCGCCCGGTGTCACCCTTGTCCTCCATCCCGTCGTGAAAAGCACCCAGCCGAATTGGGCCGTTGAAAGCGTCCATGCCCCAAGCCGGGTCTGGGACCCAAAGAAGGCGCGGGTTGATGCGGTGATCGCCGGGTATCAGACGCCGGCCGCCACGCGCACCGCTTCACTCGTCGTCAATGGGAAAACCGTTGCCAGCCGGAGCGTTGAAGTCCCCGCGGGGGGACGCGCCAGCGTGGAATTTCAATCCCTCGATGTGCCGTATGGCTTCAGCCGGTGCGAAGTACGGATCGATTCCGCCGATGTTTTGCCCGCCGATGACGCGTATCTATTTGCGGTCGAGCGATCGGATCCTCAACATGTCCTTTTCATCCATGAATCGTCGGATTCCCGCTCGCCTCTGTTTTTCGGGGCGGCGCTTGGCTCGGCTGCCGAGTCGTCTTTCTCCTTCGATCCCGTCACGGTTGAACGTGCGTCGGGCATCGAGCTCTCAAAATATGGTTTTGTGGTCCTTTCTGATGTCGTATCGCTCCCTTCTCAGTTCGAGAACGACCTGCTGCGATATGTCCGGGGCGGCGGGGGAGTCTTGATCGCAGCGGGGACATCCGCAGGCCATCGTTCCCATGTTCCGGTGTTCGGGGACAATATTCTCGCTACCCATGATTATTCGCGCGACGGTGCGCGATTCCTCACGGTGGGTGAGGCCGATTCTTCTCATCCGTCGATGAAGGACGGTGGGCACTGGGCCGGCGTGAAATTCTACTATGCGGTCTCGGTCGATCCTTCAAGCTCGCGCCTCGTCGCGAGGCTCACGGACCAGACTCCGGTGCTGCTCGACAAGAAAATCGGCGAGGGCCATGTGCTTCTGCTTGCGTCGGGTCTCGACGATCTGACGAACGATTTCCCTGTTCAACCGATCTTCGTCCCTTTCGTCAAGCAGACGGCGCTCTATCTCTCGGGGACAGCGGATCGCAGTGGCTCCCGGTTAGTGGATTCTTTCCTCGAGCTGCGAACGACGAAGGAACAAGCGGTCAGTGTCGAGATCGTTGATCCCGCAGGGCACCGGCCTTTGTCGCTGAAAGAGGCGACATCGGCCGAGTCTTACCATTTGACGAGCGCAGGCTTTTACGACGTCCGCCTGGCCAACGGCCGCCAGGAAGTGGTCGGAGTGAACGCGGACCGCCGGGAGTTCAATCTCGAAGTCATCCCGGAAGATGAGCTCTCGCTCTGGCGTGGAAGCGGTCGTACCGAGCCAGGGCAAGTCTCCGGCCCGGGCGAAGGACCCGAGCCGGTGAAGCCTCGGAGCCTTTGGTGGTACGCTATGCTTCTGGTGCTGGCAGCCGCGCTGCTGGAATCGTTCCTGGCGGCGCAGTACCTGGCGACACAAAGAGAAGAATCGTGACGGCGCGCCAACAACTCAATATGTACATTGAGCAACTGCAGCGCCGTTTGCGCCTTCGCGCCTTTCTGCGCGGAGCAGCCATCCTGGCATTGTCGGCGCTCGTAACGACGGTCGTCCTGGTGGTCGTTGCAAATGCCCTTGCCTTTTCCAAGGCGAGCCTCACCAGCGCCCGGATCATCCTTTTTCTCATCATCGCTGGCTGCATCGTGTTCGCATGCACGCTGCCCTTGTTGCGTCTCAACCGCCGCCGGACCGCCTGGGAAGCCGAAGCGGCCGTGCCGAGCTTCGAGCAACGCCTGCTCACTTTGGCAGAGCGTGACGCCGACGATCCGGAGCCGTTTGCCGAGTTGCTCGCCGCCGACACTCTGGCAATCGCGCGCAAGGCCGAAGCCGCGAGCGTGGTTCCCAACAAGAAGCTGCTGATCTCGCTCGGCACGGCAATAGCGTCGCTTGGAGTCTTGATCTGGATGATCCTTGCGGGTCCCGGCTATCTTGGTTATGGGGCAGCGCTCCTATGGGCCGGCGATGCCGGAGCCGCTCCACTCTATGATCTTCGCGTCAGTCCCGGCGACGCGACGGTGCGGAGGAATTCCGACCAACTGATCAGCGTGCAGCCTCGAGGCATTCAGACAGGCGGCGTCCGCCTCTATGCACGCTACGAAAGCGCGTCGAAATGGGAGCAACTCCCGATGCAGCCGCAGCCGGGAACCTCGAGCTTCCAGTTTCTATTCGCGGGGCTTCCGGAAGGGGTCGAATACTACGTCGAAGCCGGGCCGCTGCGTTCCCGCCGTTTCAACATTCGCGTGACCGATTTGCCGTCCGTAAAGCAAATTCGTGTCACGTATCATTTCCCGTCATGGACGGGCATGCAGCCGGTCGTGGAAGAGCACGGCGGAGATCTCCGTGCCATCGAAGGCACCGAAGCGAACCTCGAAATAGGAGTGGATCGGCCTTTGCATGACGGCGTTCTTGTCCTCGACGATGATCGACAAATTCCGCTGTCCGACGGCGCGGGCAATTCATACAAGGGTGCGATTCGGCTGGATAAGGACGGGACGTATCACGTTGCCGTTCTCGATCGAGGTCAGCCTGTCCGTATCTCCGAGGATTTCTTCATCGAGGCGAGCAAGGCCAGTCCTCCGGATGTGGTCATCTCCCGGCCGGGCGGCGATTATCGCGCGAGTCCTATCGAGGAGATCACGGTCACGGCCAAGGCGGACGATCCGTTCGGTCTGGACGATTTCAGTCTGCACTATTCGGTCAACGGGGGTCCCGAACAGACTGCCAACTTGCTCAAGCAGAAGGGCGAGAAAACAGCCGACGGATCGACGACTCTCGCCCTGGAAGACTTTAAGCTCGTGCCGGGCGACATCGTAAGCGTCTATGCCGCAGCCAAAGACGCGCACGCAGAATCCAGAACCGACATGTTCTTCATTCAGGCCGAGCCCTTCGAGCGCGAGTATTCCCAGTCTCAGGAATCGGGCGGCGGTGGTGGGGGAGGCGGCGGCAACGCACCGGACGAGATTTCGCAACGCCAGAAGGAAATCATCGGCGCGACCTGGAAGCAGCTCGGTGACAAGAACGCCTCCGCGGAGAAAACTGCCGAGAACGCAAAGTTCTTGTCCGGCGTTCAGTCGAAACTGCGCGATCAGGCCGTGTCGCTTGCGAACCGCCTGCAAATGCGCGGATTGATCGCTGAGAATGACGAGTTTACGGCGTTCCAGAAGGACATGAACGCTGCCGCTGACGCCATGGGCCCGGCATCACAGAAACTGCAAGGGCAGAAATGGAAAGATGCGATTCCAGAGGAACAGAAGGCCCTCCAATATCTGCTTCGCGCTGAGGCGACTTTCCGGCAGATTCAGGTCGCCTTCGGCAATACCGGTAGCGCCAACGGCAGCGGGGCCGGAACCGCGGGCCGCGATCTGGCAAGCCTGTTCGACCTCGAGCTCGACACGCAGAAGAATCAATACGAGACAGCTCAGACGGCACAATCGGCCAACCAACGCTCCGAGGAGATTGATGAGGCGCTCCGCAAGCTCGACGAGCTGGCACGTCGCGAGGAACAGCTTGCCTCGCAAAACAGTAGTCAATCGCCCGAACAGCGGTGGCAACAGGAGATGCTGCGCCGGGAAGCCGAGGAGTTGCAGCGCCAAATCGAACAGCTCTCGCGAAATGGTCAATCGTCGGCCGGGTCATCGAGCGGGCAGGCTTCGGGACAACAGTCGCAAGGGAGCCAGAGCGCATCCGACCCGCGCGTCCAGCAGGCGCTCAATCAACTTCGGCAAGCCAACGACGATATGCGACGCGCTTCCTCGCAGGGACAGGATCAGGCCGACGCCCGCCGCGCCGCCGAAAGGCTTCGCGAGGCCACGAATCTTTTGGGAGGCACTCAGCGTCAGCAGAACTCCGGACGTCTCGATACTTTGGCTACAGAGGCGGATCGCCTCGCAAACGAACAGCGCAATCAATCGGACCGAATTCGTGATTTGTCGCGCGCGCCTGCTAACGGTTCCGGGGCGAGTTCCACGCAGGACACACCGCAAACGCTGGCCGATGATCGCCAGCGTTTGTCAGACGACCTGGGGCGCCTTGAAAAGGAGATGCGAGACGCCGTCCGCGATCTTTCCTCCGGCGATCGCGCCGCAGCTTCGAAACTTCGCGACGCTTTGCGCGAACTTGATCAGTCCGATCTCGACACGCGCATTCAGAGGAGCGCGGACATGCTCCGGCGTGATATGAATCCCGATCGAAACGGCAGCGAATCACAGATCGCGTCCGACTTGCAACGACTCGGCCAGCAGGCGCGCGACGCACGACAGGCGCTCGGCAGCGGACAGCAACCCGGAGATTCGCAAAGCGCTCTCGATCAGGTTCAGAATCTTCGCAATCGATTGGAAGCCTTGGACCGTAACTTCAGCGGCCGAAATGCTTCCGGCGGGCGTCAAGACGGGCCCGGCACCAGAACTGGAGCAGTGGGAGACTTCGTGAACCGGGGCGGCGGCGCCTACAATGGGCCCGTTTACGGAGGGATGAATACGGGCAGCAATCTCGGCCAACTGCCGTCGCCTCCCTCGCCCGAAAGTTATCCAATTCCTCCCGAGCGCGCTTACCGAGAAGGAGTGGCCGAGCTCGACAGGCTTCGTCAGACAGTGAAAGATGACCCCGAGGCGCTTCGCCAGGTCCAGGAGTTGATTCGAGAAATGCAGCGTCTGGATCCCAGCCGCTTTCCCGGCAATCCGGCTCTCGTCGAGCAGTTGCACGATCAAGTGCTCGGCGATGTGGATAAGCTTGAACTGCAGTTGCGGCGCACGCAGGACGGCAAACAGGCCGGCCAGGTGCGAAGTACCGATTCTCTCCCTGTGCCAGCCGGCTACGAAGATGCTGTTGCCGACTACTTCCGGCGTCTGAGCAAGACGCCCTAGGATAACGGCCCCTCTTCTGGGTTTTTCATCCACACCGCCGCGGATAATTCTGTTATATGTGTGGGCGCAATTTTTGGGGTGAATCTGCGCGCAGGGGACGCCGATGTCCAACAGCCACGACATCATCGCAATTGGATCCGGCCATAACGGCCTCGTTGCCGCAGCGTATCTGGCCGCCGCTGGCAAGAACGTTCTGGTGCTTGAGCGCAATGCCTGGTTCGGCGGGGGCGTTGTCACAGCGGAGCTAACCGGGCCGGGCTTTCTGCATGATCGGTTCAGCACGGGACACATCTTTATCCAGGGCAACCCGCTGCTGAAGAACGACGAGCTTAAGCTTCTCTCGCGCTACGGCCTCAAATACATCTACCCCGAGGTCCCTTTTCTGTGCGTGTTTGATGATGGCTCGACGATTGCCCTGCACCGCGACCGCAACAAAACCTATCAGAGCATTGCGCAGTTTTCGAAGAAGGACGCAGACGCGTTCCTGAAATTCGCCGAGGCGTCCACGCACTATCTGCCGATGCTGTCGGCGTCGCTCTACACGCCGCCGATTCCGCTCGGCGCGACTTTCGCCATGCTCGATCAGAGTGCGGAGGGTCGCGAGCTATTCGCCCTGATGCAGAAGAGCCCGTACGACATTATCGTCGAGAGTTTAGAGAACGAAAAAGTGCGGATGTTCTTCACGCGCATGATTTCCGAAAATCTCACGGGTCCCGAGGAAAAGGGGACCGGTATCGGGATTTTCGTTTTCCTCGGATTCATGGAGACATATGGCATCGGCGTGGCGGTCGGCGGCAGCGGCTCCCTGACGGCCTCGCTCATTCGCTGCATCAAAGATCACGGCGGCACCGTTCTCAACAACACTTCGGTCGAAACTGTCTTGGCGAAGAGTGGCCGTGCCGTAGGCGTCCGCACCGCTGACGGAACTGAATACAACGCCAAAGACGCCGTGATCGGCGCGATTCACCCGCATTTGCTGGGGCGTTTCATCCCGGGACTGGATGCAAAGGTGGTGCGTGCGGCGGAACGCGTCGAGCTTTCCGCGAATTCCTGCTTCACCGTGCACGCCGCTTTGAACGAACCGCTCCGATTCAGGGCCGGACCCCATGCCAATCAGGCGTATTTCACCGAATTGATGCCGAGCAGTATGGATGTCCTGCGACAGTTTTTTGATGCCCTGCGGTACGGCCGCATTCCCGAAACGTCGCTGCTCGGGCTGGTGTCGCCGTCTACGTTCGATGCGACGCGCTGCCCTCCGGGCAAAGCCACGCTGCATGTCTGGGACTACGTGCCGTATTTCCATCCCGGTGGCGGGCCGGCATTTTGGGATAAGGCCAAGGACGAATTTGCGCGGACGATGCTCGCGAGAATGGCGCCATTCATCGAAAACATCACGGTGGAAAACATCATCGCGTACGTTGCCGATAGCCCGCTCGACATCGAGCGCGCCTCGGCAAGCTTTCAGAAAGGTGACGTTCACGGCGCCGCACCGTACCTCTATCAGTCTGGTTCTCACCGACCAACTCCGGACCTTGGCCAAAATACCGTGCCGGGCGTAGAGCGCCTGTATTTAGTAGGGCCATTTCAGCATCCGGGCGGCGGCGTATTCGGTGCGGGCCGCGCCACCGCCATGAGGATGTGCGAGGACTTGAAACTCAATTTCGATAAGATCGGGCAGCAGCGATGATGAAAATCTACGGGCAGGACAATAGCGAGCTGATGCAGGTCACATCGCTCGAGCGGGAGGGCAATTCGCTCGTGATGAAGGGGAAAGTATTCGGCTCGATGCCCATGACCGCCAAGCTGAATCCGCAGGAAGGGCGAAACGCCCTCAAGCTCTTGAATTTCAGGCTGGCGGCCTTTCTGCTGACGTTCTTATTCCGAAAGTAGCGCTGGCGCGAATCGAAACGTCCCATGACTCAGGCAGATCGGATTGGGCTAATCCGTGCGCGCAACTTGCGCTGGGGTGCGCATGCGTGATACATGGGGACCACGGTAGCACTCCGATGGTCAAGGAGCGGGCTAATGGATCCAATACAAGAAACAGGCGCCGCGCGACATGCGGCTGGCGCAGCCTTGGTTCATGACTACAAGAGCGGCGAGTCGCGAATCAGACGTTGGAATGTCGGCGACGTCAAAATCACCAGCATTATGGAATCGGCAGAACGGATTCCGTGGGCTCCTCTATTTCCAGCGGAAACTTCCGAACTCTACAAGAAATATGATTGGCTGGTGCCGCGGTTCATCACTCCCCAGGGACAGATCATACTGGCCGTTCAGGCGTTTGTCCTCGAAGTGGGCAGCCGACGAATTGTCGTCGACACCTGCGTCGGGAACGACAAGCCGCGCGAAATCGAGCACTGCACCGATCTGCAGACCGCGTTTCTCGAAGATTTGACGGCAGCTGGTTTTCCGCCCGAGACCATTGATACCGTGCTATGCACGCACCTGCATTTCGACCACGTCGGCTGGAACACCCGTCTGGTAAACGGGCGTTGGGTGCCCACCTTTCCAAAGGCGCGGTACCTCTTCGGGCGCCGCGAATGGGAATTCTGCCAAGACCTTTTGCGGGAGAAAGCGGTCGACGTGAGACATATCCTGGATTCGGTTCAGCCGATTCTGGATGCGGGCCTGGCCGACCTCGTCGAAACCAATCATCGCCTGACGGACGAGCTGTGGCTCGAGCCCACGCACGGACATACGCCGGGACACGTCAGCGTGCATATTGCCTCGCAAGGGCAGGAAGCAGTCATCACCGGCGACGTCTTTCACAACCCCATTCAGTTCGCCGAGCCTGAGATATGTTCGGTGGGCTGTGTCGACAAAGACATGTCGCGTAAGACGCGGCGGGAATTCCTCTCACGTTACGAGAATAAGCCGGTTCGTCTATTCGCCGTTCATTTCAACGATCCGGTGGGGCGGATTGTGCGCGAAGCACGCAATTGGCGCTTCTCCGCTGAGTAGGGCTTAGCTCGCGACAAGTCGTTCGCGAGGAATTGGATTGCGGCGGCGGAGGCTTGGCAAATGCCGGAAGGCGCGGCTGTTTTTCGGAGCTTTGATTACATGATCGTCGGAGGCGGAACCGCCGCCTGCGTCCTTGCCAATCGCCTAACGGAGGATCCTGCTGTCCGCGTTCTGATGCTCGAGGCGGGGCCCGAGCCGACCAGCCCGTGGATCAAAATGCCACTTGCCATGGGCAAGCTCTTCGTCCACCCGACGCTCAATTGGCGTTTCTACACCGAGCCCGAGGCAAAACTCAACAATCGGCCGATCTTTTGGCCGCGTGGAAAGGTCCTGGGCGGATCCAGCTCGATTAATGGCAGCGCCTACGTTCGGGGTCAGGCCGAAGATTACGATGGCTGGAGGCGGCTCGGCAACGTCGGTTGGGGTTGGTCCGACGTGCTGCCCTATTTCAAGAAATTGGAGAGGCGAGAAGACCTACCCGGCGAGCCCCGCAACGGCGCGGGTATGGTTACGGTGAACTATCCCACGTACGTCCATCCTATTGCGCGGGCGTTTATCGAGGCAGGCGTGCGTGCTGGTTTGCCCGCGAGTGACGATCTAAACGGGGCCGTTTCCGAGGGCATCAGCCTCATGCCCAACTCGGTGCGTAAAGGCGTGCGTCAATCCTCGGTGGAAACATATCTTCGTCCCGTCAGGACGCGACCCAATCTCGTGGTTGAAACCTCCGCGTTCGCCCGCCGTGTTCTTGTGCGAGGATGCAGGGCGACCGGGGTCGAATACGAACGGAATGGCACTATCGAAAAAGTGCTCGCAACACGCGAAGTTATTCTCGCGGCCGGTGCAATCGGTTCTCCACAGCTTCTCATGCTTTCCGGCATAGGCCCGGGCAGACACTTGCAGAAGCATGGGATCGCGGTCGTGGCGGACTTGCCCGGGGTCGGAGAAAACCTGCACGATCACCCGTACACCACCTGTACTTACCGAACTGCCTCGGAGAATTCGCTCAACCGGCAGTTGCGCGGGCTCCGGGTGGGCTGGCACGCCATCACTTACTATCTCGCGAAGCAAGGGCCGCTGACCAACGGTGCATCGCAGGCTACCGCGTTGGCGCGCGGATTGCCGGACGCTCCTTGTCCCGATCTACAGATCGTTTTCCGCCCGATGAGCCATGTCTTTGACAGCAGTGGCAAGATCGCTCCCGATCCTATCCCAAGAGTGACCGGCGGCGTTGCCTACGTGCGCCCCAAGTCTCGAGGACGGCTACTCCTCAAGTCCGCCGATCCGCGGCAAGCGCCGGCCATGTACGCGAATTACCTGGCAGAGGCAAACGACGAAGATGGACTGCTGGCTGGCGTGAAATGGGTGCGGCGCATCTTTCAGACCGAGCCGATCAAGTCTCTTGTCCTGGGCGAGGACTCGCCGGGGGAAGTCTGCCGGACCGACAATGACATCCGCGAGTTCCTGCACAGGTCGGCCAACACCTTCTGCCACCCTAGCGGCACGTGCAAGATGGGACAGGACCCCATGTCCGTGGTGGATGAGCGCTTGCGCGTTCGCGGGATCGAATCGCTGCGAGTGATCGACGCGTCGATCATGCCGGCGCTGCCTTCGGCCGGTCCCGCGCCGGCTGTGTTCATGATCGCCGAAAAAGGCGCCGACCTCATTAAGGAAGGCCAGCTACCCAGCACCGCCTCAGAAGGAACGAAGACTGCTGCTTCAGCCGTCTCTACTCGGGCTTAAATTCTATCGGGAGCGAAACGATGTCGCGTCTCAAAGGGCAGGTTGCGTTCGTCACAGGGGCCGGGCGCGGGATTGGGCACGCTATGGCCCTCGCATTCGCATCGGAAGGCGCGATTGTAGGCATCGCGGACATCGACAGGGCTACCGCGGAAGGAACCGTCAGTGAGATCGAACGGAGCTCAGGGACGGCACGCGCTTTTCCGATCGACGTCAGCCGGCGAGACGACGTGCTCCGCGCCGTGGATCAGCTCGTTTCTGAATTCGGCCGCCTCGATATCGTGGCCAATAACGCGATCGTGTTCCGCCGCGAGCCGGTCTCGGAAGTGCGAGAGGACACGTGCGAAAGGATGATTGCGGTAGGCCTGAAGTCGCTCATTTGGGGTGCGCAGGCGGCTCTCCTTCATATGGATCCGGAGCGCGGCGGCGTGATCATCAACAACACGTCGCCTGCGGCGGAACTCGGTGTGGCCGGCTCCTCCGTCTATTCGGCCATCAAGGGCGGCGTATCGTCTTTGACTCGTTCGCTTGCCGTCGAATTCGGCCCGCGCCGAATCCGTGTCAACGCCGTCTGCCCCGGCACAGTACCGACACCAGGGGCGCGCGAGTTGAATAACTATAACGATGCCCTTTACGAGGCCCGTCGGCAGCGGACACCGCTCGGCCGCCTGGGTACTCCGGAGGATGTTGCGGCTGCGGCCGTATTCCTGGCATCTCCGGAGGCCTCCTTCATCACGGCGGCGGTCTTACGCATCGATGGTGGGGTCACGGTTTTCGGCGGGGCTTGACGTCCGCAGAGCCGCGGTGCACTAGCTCCTACAGCGTGCTCACGTAGTAGCTGTCCATATACTCGTTCAGAGTAAAAACCTTGTCGTCCCTAATTTCGATCACGAATGCGTAGTGGTTCAAGTATTCCTTGCCGTTCTTGAAGTGTCCAGTTCCTCGCGCCTCGGCTGCAACAACAGGTCCCCTGGAAATCAGGTGTTCGACGCGAACCTTCGGATCTCCGGGCACGAACATGCCCCGCACCGGAGCGAGAAACTCGTCAATGATCGCGTGGCGCCCTTTCTTCTCCCTGCGCCCTGAATTCCAGTTGCCGTGATGATCCATGTCGCCTGTTCGTGTAGCAGCGGCCTCAGGCGTTCGAGATTCCTTGTGCTCAACGTTTCGAAGAATGTCCTGACGAGTTGCTCGTTGTGATTCTCGACGTCGGACACGAAATCCTCCTGTTTCCGGGCTGAGAGCCGCGCGTTATACATGCCCAGTGCCGGAATGCGAGCCGCATCGTGACGTTGCCCCCGCGCGACCAGGGCTGGACGTATTCTCGGTTTTGGGTATGATGGCCGCCAAGGAGCCTCCTGCCATGACAAGGTCGAGACAGCTTTCGAGAGCGAGTGGTGTTCTGCTTGTGGCGCTGCTGGCTATTGTGGCCGCCGTAGTTGCGGCGACTTCGCAGCAACACCGAGCCAATCCACCCAAAACCGTGAGGTTGTATGTTTTTGATTGTGGCGTCATAAAGGGTCTCGATCCGGGGTTGTTCAATTTCAAGAAGGAAGAACTCGCTGAGACCGAACTCGCCGTTCCTTGCTACCTAGTCGTCCACCCAAAGGGCACTCTAATGTGGGACGTCGGCGCCATTCCCGACACAGCTTTCAAGGACGATGGCGCTCCGGTGACGCAGGGGGTTTTCACGTCAACGAAAACTCTGAAGTCGCAGCTCGCCGAAATCGGCTACGCTCCGGCTGACATCACGTATCTCGGCCTCTCGCATTATCATGGCGATCACATCGCGAACGCCAACGAGTTCGCCAGTGCCACATGGCTCGTGCGACAAGTGGAGCGCGACGCTATGTTTGCCGACAAACCTCCGGCACTCTCCGATCCCAAGGACTACGATCAGTTAAAGAACAGCAAGACCGTCATTCTCACGACCGACGAATACGACGTATTCGGCGACGGTACGGTGATCATCAAATTCGCTCCGGGGCATACGCCGGGGCACCAGGTGTTGATCGTGAAACTGGCGAAGACCGGTCCGGTGATGCTGGCGGGCGATCTTTACCACTACCCTGAAGAGCGCAAACTGAACCGCATCCCCACATTTGAGTTCAGCAAGGAGCAATCTCTCGCAAGCCGGGCGATGATCGAGGATTATGTCAAGAAAACGAACACGCAGTTGTGGATCGAACACGACTTCGCAGCCAACTCCAAACTGAAGAAGTCCCCAAAATACTACGACTAGCACCTACAGCGTGACGGCCGTAGCGGCCGTCGCCAAATCGCCGGCTTCATTTCTGGCCCAGAGGGAGACGGTCTTCCCGTCCTTTTCGGGTTTGCCACAAACTCGGAAGGGCGTAGTGTCGAATAGCGGGCTTACTGCGCGAAACGAAAAGCGGGCGACGTTTGCCTCGGGCATATTGCGCCGCGCCAGATCGAGCAACATTGTTGCGATGAGCGGGCCGTGCACCACCAGGCCCGGGTATCCCTCGACCCCGGTGGCGTAGCGATAGTCGTAATGAATGCGATGAGCGTTGAACGTCAGCGCGGAGTAGCGGAAGAGCAACACGTCGTCGGGCCGTATGATGCGTTCCCACTTCGGATCGGCGGGCGCAGGCTGGTGCGTCGGCATGGGCTCGCCCGGCTTGCTATGGCCGCGAAATACAAGATCTTGCTCCTCGCATAGGGCCATTCCTTCGGCGTTGCCGATTTCGTGGCGCACTACTACGAACACGAGCGGGCCTGCGCGCCCCTCCTTGTGCTGCACGTCGACGATTCGCGACGTTCGCGTGAGAGTTTCTCCCACACGCAGAGGGCAGCGGAACTCAAAGCGGCCGCCGGCCCACATGCGGCGCGGAAGTGTCACGGGCGGCAGGAAACCACCTTTCGTCGTGTGGCCTTCCGGGCCAAGTTCGGATTGCCGGTGAATGGTTAGAAAATAGAGCCAGTGCCACAGCGGTGGCAATGGGTCACCGGGTCGCGGCGGGGGAGCATCGATGTCAAGCGTCGCGCGTAGCGCCACGATCGGCGCCGTCGTAATCTGATCCGACACGGTCTCGGTCTTTCCGACCCATCTCTGCAGTTCAGCAATATCCACGTCTGCAAACTCCATGCAATTTGCCGGGATCTTGTGCGCCACCGGGCACATTACCATGCTTCTGCTCGGCGCAAAGCGTGCGTGATACACTCCCGCTGCTCAAAACGAGGACAGACGAATGCCCGGCGGTGTACCCACAGTGACGCTGCCATCGACCGACAATGCGAATCGCTTCGCGGTCGGCTGGCGCATGTGGATCCCCGTCGTGGTAATGATGACGTGTTCCTGGCTCTCCTACATCGATCGCCAGGCGCTCGCGGTCATTTCTCCGATGATTCTCCAGGACACTGGCTTAAGTGCAGCGTCCTACGCGGACGCGGTCTCGGTATTTTCCATCGTTTACATGATTGCGAATCCTTTATGGGGCTCGCTCCTGGACTACGTGGGGCTCCGCATCGGCATGCTTGCCGCGGTGGGGATCTGGACGCTCGCAAGCGCTTCGCATGCGTGGGTGGGAGGGTTTCTTGGCTTTGCGGCGGCTCGCGCATTACTCGGTTTTGGCGAAGGCGCCACGTTTCCCGGCGGGCTGCGAACCGCCGCGGAATCTCTACCTCTCAACCGGCAATCGCGCGGGATGGGGATCTCCTATAGCGGCGCGTCTCTGGGATCCGTCTTCGCGCCGCTCGTCATTACGCCGATCGCGCTGCGATGGGGATGGCGCGCGGCGTTTCTGGCTACGGGCGCCATGGGAGCGGTTTGGCTGGTTGTTTGGTGGCTCGTCGCTCGACCGCCGCTGCTGCGACCCGTGGGACGGAAGAAGCGGATGGTCCCATGGCCGAACATGATGGAACGCCGCTTCTGGCTGCTGGTGGTTGGCATGGGACTCGGAGGAGCAGCGCTGGGTCCGACTCTCTATCTCTCGCCTGTCTATTTGAACCGCGTGCTCGGCCTGACGCAAGCCGAACTGGGGCGGATTCTCTGGATTCCCGCGGTGTGCTGGGAGCTAGGCTACTACTTCTGGGGCTGGGTGGCGGATCGTTATGTGCGTGAGGAACCGCGGCCAGTGCGTTTGTACGTGCTGCTTACGGCGTTTGCCTTGGCGCCTTCGCTCGTGACAAAAGCGGGATCGTGGCCGGTCGCGCTGGCGTTGTTTTCGTGGGCGATGTTTGTCGCGGTCGGTTTTATCGTCGTTTCATTGCACCTAAGCGCGCGGGCCTATCCGCGCGAAGAAACCGGCATGGTCGCCGGAATCGGCTCCGGCGCATGGTCCGCAGTCGTTGCGATTTTGCTGCCGATCTATGGACGCTGGTTCGACTACCACTGGTACGGCGCGACTTTCGTTTCGCTGAGCTTGATCCCGATCCTGGGCACCACGCTCTGGTGGTGGATCGGCCGCGGCGGTGAGATTGGTACAGACACGTCTGCCTGAGTCTTGCGGCCTACCTCATTACGAACGGATTCGGAGCGTTACCCGCGATATCGATCCAGACGCTCTTCGTTTGCAGGTACTCGCGGATCGCCTCGGCCCCGCTTTCCCGTCCAATGCCGGACCGCTTGTACCCTCCGAACGGCGACATGTAGCTGACCGCGCGGTATGTATTCACCCAGACAGTTCCCGCCTCTAGTCGCTCGGCCATGATCAGGGCGCGGCGGATGCTGGTCGTCCAGACCCCGGCGGCGAGACCGTAGACCGTGCCATTCGCGATCCGAACGGCTTCGTCCTCATTTTCAAAGGGGATGATCGAAAGAATCGGACCGAATACTTCCTCCTGAGCGATTCGCATGGCGGGCTGAACCCCGGTGAAGATCGTCGGTTCGACGAACCACCCTGAGCCGCACTCCGGGCGTTGCGCAGGCGCGCCGCCCAGACGGCAGACCGCGCCTTCCTCCTTTGCGATTCGAATGTAGTCGAGGACCTTGTCGTATTGTGGTCGAGTGGTGATCGGACCGACCTGCGTGGCCGAATCGAGCGGGTTGCCCATGCGCGCCGTTTTGGCGAGCGCCAGGAGGCGATCGACGAATTCCTCGTGGATCGGGCGATGAATAAGGGCGCGTGAGCCTGCAATGCACGTCTGACCTGTCGCCGCAAAAATTCCCGACACAACACCCTTCACCGCCTCGTCCAAATCGGCGTCGTCAAAAACGATATTCGCGGACTTCCCCCCGAGCTCAAGCGTGACTCGCTTGAGTCCACGCGCCGCCAGTTGATAGACGTGCTCGCCCGTGCGGTCGCCGCCGGTGAAGGCGATTTTCGCCACGTCGCGATGGCTGATGAGTGGCTCACCAACTTCGTTGCCGTACCCCGTGACGATGTTGACTACACCCGGCGGGAAACCAGCGCGCTCGAACAATTCCCCGAACGCGAGCGCCGAAACGGAGGAGAATTCCGACGGCTTCCAGACGACCGTGTTCCCTGCCGCCAATGCCGGTGCGAGCTTCCAGGCTGCCAGCAGCAGCGGCGAATTCCAGGGTGTGATTGCGGCGACAACGCCCAACGGCTCTTCACGCGTAAAATTGAAGACTCCCGGCTTGTCGATCGGAATCACGCGGCCCTCGATTTTGTCCGCGAGGCCGCCGAAATAATGGAACCACTGCGGGATGTACTTCAACTGGCCGCGCATCTCGGCGATCAGCTTCCCGTTGTCCGTCGTCTCAATCTCGGCGAGCTTATCGGCTTCCGCGCTCACGAGGTCGCCCAGACGGCGAAGGAGATCGCCGCGAGCGGACGCGGTGAGTTTGCGCCAATCGTCGCCGCAAAAAGCCGACTTGGCCGCCCCTACCGCCCGGTCCACGTCCTCTTTCGTTCCCCGAGGGATGAGCGCCCAGGGCGCGACCGTGAACGGGTTCACGGACTCGAACCAAATCCCAGAGTGCGGCTCGACCCACTGTCCGCCGATCAGCATGGAGTGTTTCTTCATTGTGATTACTTTCTCGAAAGGCCCGCAACACGGCCCGCCCGCTACGACTTGGGAGTTTTCTCTTTCTGTTCTGCGAACACTTCGCGCGCGATCCGGAAGGAATCGACGGCCGCGGGCACCCCGCAATAGATTGCCACCTGTAGCAACACCTCTCGTATCTCCACCGGAGTCACGCCGTTTACCAGCGCGCCCTTGATGTGCGCCTTCAGCTCGTGAGGCCGATTCAGCGCACTGATCATCGCCAGATTGAGCATGCTGCGAGTCTTGCGAGGAAGTTCCTCGCGCCCCCAGATCGCGCCCCAGCAATACTCGGTGACAAGTTCCTGCAAGGGACGATTGAAATCGTCCGCCGTTGCGAAGGAGTTGTCGACAAACTCCTTGCCGAGAACGGAACTCCGGATTTCGCGCCCGCGATCGAATGTTTTCTTATCCATGTTGGTGCCTCTCCTCGAATCGAGAATTCAAAACCGGTGACAGGGACAGGATATGTACAGCCCAATCCCTCACTTCTGCTCCACGCGCACGCCTGCCCATTTTTCGACCGTCTTGGTCAGCGCGGTCATATCGGCGTCGAGCCCTTCACTTGCCGTCGCAATCGAGAGAAGTTGTCTGACGGCGCTTCCTACCACCATCGGGACACCGAGCGCGTCCGCTTCTCCCATACACAGTCGAATGTCCTTGTTCAACAGCCCGATCTCGAACCCGTAACTGAATTTCCGCGAAATGACGTGTTGCTTCATCTTATCTTGCGTGGCGCTATTCCGCGCCGTACCGGCATTGAAGATATCGATCATTTGCGCCGGATCGAGTCCCACCTTGACGCCCATCACCACGGCTTCAGACGTGATCGCCATGGCAGTCGCCGACAGGAGATTATTCAACAGCTTCATGGTCTGTCCCTGGCCTGGCTGCGTGCCGACGTAGAAGATCTTCCCGATCACCTCGAGTATCGGTTTCACTATCCCGAAAGTTTCTTCGGGGCACGATACCATCACCGCGAGCGTTCCTTTTTCCGCTCCCGTTATGCCGCCGCTGACAGGCGCGTCGACGGCCGTGATCCCTTTGGCCGTGAGCCCTTCCGCCACTCGCTTTGCGACGATCGCACCCGTCGTCGACACATCGATGAATATCTTTACGCGGCTACCCTCGACGACGCCGCCCGGGCCAAGGGCGACGGCTTGAACGATTGGCGGCGTCGGCACACTCGCAAACACGATTTCGGCAGCCGATCCGACCGCGGCGGGCGACTCGGCGCGCGCGGCGCCAAGCTGGACGAGCGGCGCCACGGCAGCTTCGCTGGTGTCGTGAATGGTGACCCGGTAGCCAGCTTCGATCAATCGGCGCACCATGCGGCCACCCATTTTCCCCACTCCCACAAAGCCGACACTCTGCTGCGCCATTCGCCTTCCCTCCGTCCATTCAGCGCTGCGAACTGACGCCGCATTATGCCCTACGAAGGCGCCCCTAACAATTGACGTCCAGCTTGGCAATGCGTCATTCTAGGCCGCCGAAAGAGTGGCTTGCGAGGCATTTGTGCAGATAGAACCCTTTCAGGTTTTTGCCATTCGGTATGCGCACCTTGGCAACCGGCATCCCGGCGAGAATTTCTTGCTGGCGGATCCGCACGAGTTTGCTTCTGACTTGGACTACTTTGTGTGGGTCTTGCGCAGGAATGACCGCAGTTTTGTTGTCGATACCGGGTTCGCCAAAGAGGTCGCCGCGCGGCGACGGCGCGACTGGCTTCGCTGTCCGGTAGAAGCCCTGCGGCTGCTCGAGATGAATCCCGATCAGGTGACCGACGTCATTCTGACCCATCTTCATTATGACCATGCGGGCAATCTCGATCGCTTTCCGCGCGCGCGATTCCATTTGCAGGACCGCGACATGGCGTACGCGACCGGCCGAAGCATGTGCCACCAGACGCTCCGAGCGCCCTTCGACCTCGAAAACATTCAGTTGCTGTTGCGGCATATCTATTCAGACAAAGCAGTGTTCCACGATGGCGAGACCGAACTTGTGCCCGGGCTGAGCCTTCACAGGGTTGGTGGTCACTCCGCCGGCTTACAAGTTGTGCGCGTCTGGACGAAGCGCGGGTGGGTTGTCGTCGCCTCGGATGCCTCGCATCTGTATGCTAATTTTCAGCAGCGGCGTCCGTTCCCGATTGTTTATAACGTTGCGGAAATGCTGGAAGGGTTCGACCTGCTCCACCGGCTCGCAGATTCGCCCGAGCACATCGTCCCGGGGCACGATCCCTTGGTGATGAAATGTTATCCGGCGGTCAAGCCGGAACTGGAAGGCATCGCCGTGCGGCTCGATGTCGCGCCGCGCCTCGATTAGAAGGCGGGCCCGCCGCGTTGCCAAAAGAATTCCTGATGCACTCTTAGGACGGGCGCAACTCCCCTGCAAAGACGTGGTTGGCGCCTACTCAACGGCCCGCCGAAATCGGCGACGCTCTACTAGAAAGTATACTTTAGCGCGAACTGCATCGTCCGCGGATCATTCACCGTCTGGTTGAGAGCGCCCAGGCCCGCGGTGCTCGCCTGGGTCGGTTGCCCAAAGTTTGTCAACACGAAGAAATTTGCCGGCGGGTATAAGTTTGCATGATTCGGCATGTTGAACACTTCCCACCGGAACATCAGCTGTTGGCCTTCCCGGATTTGAAATGTCCGCGCCAGCGCCGTGTTGATGATGATCGAACCTGGGCCAAACAAGCTGTAGTTTCCTACGTTTCCAAACGTATATGCCGTCGGTGGCACGAAGGACGCCGGGTTGAGCCAGCAAGTGCGCCCCTTGGGCTGGCAATATGGATCAGCTCCCGGAAGCAAACTCGGCCGCTGTGTAAGTCCGTTGCCGGTCCCCGAAAAATCGACCAGGTTATACGGTTCAATATCGGTCCCCGACTGAATGATCCCGGATAGCGAGAATTCCCAATGCCCGATGATCATGTCGGCCGTGTGATTTGAAAGAGTGGGCATCTGGGCGACGAGCGTCTGATTGAAAATATCGTGCGTGTCCGCGCTCGGGCAGTTGCCGCGATCCGCATGCCGGTCATAAGGGACCGCTTCTGCTGAAAGGAAAAATCCGAGCGTCGTGGTGTAGTTGTCCGAGATGCAATGGGACCATGTGAAATTCGTGATGGACGTGTAGTGACCCCCAAAGCTGTGTCGCGCGGAGAGCAACAAACCGTTGTAGTTCCCTGTCCCCCCCTCTTCGAGAACCAACGTTTCGCCATAGCAGGACACGCCGGGTGCGGTGAACGATGGGGTTCCGCAGATCGAGCCCAGGAAAGCTGGGCTTCCGAAATTGTAATGATAGAAGAGA
>Ga0187872_10001236_pt1 | contig 26811 bp, 28 predicted proteins | sample June2016WEW_16_4_FD_132973 | JGI IMG/M metagenome (GOLD analysis project Ga0187872, IMG submission 132973) | Peatland microbial communities from SPRUCE experiment site at the Marcell Experimental Forest, Minnesota, USA - June2016WEW_16_40 | ecosystem: Environmental > Terrestrial > Soil >...
AAGCGATCGGCGAACTTACGGACCGCGAACGCGAAGTGATGGCCCTTTACCACTTCCAGGAACTGACGATGAAGCAAGTGGGCGCCTTGTTGGGCATCGGGGAATCGCGCGTGTCGCAGATTCATTCGGCGGCGCTGCTGCGGTTGCGCGCGCGATTGCGAGAGCTGACCGAAGGGGCGCCGGCGCGCTCGAAGCCGGGGCCCGTGCCCGTCGTAGTGCGCCCGAAGTCCGTTGCGGTCTGAAGCAATCGCCTCGCCTTCCGTGCCATTCAAAACATAGCTCAAGATCCGGTTCACTTCCGTTTTCGCGAGCTGGCCTTCCGGATTTCAACCACGATGGGAATCGGGTTCGGGCTTGATCATCTGAGAACACGAATGGTAGACATCTAGCTGCGGCATGCGCCAGCGCGGTAACATCTTTCCGCTCCGGCGCGCCGCCGCCCAGCCCGGTGCGCGGGAGACAATCTCGCGGCTGCGCCCTCACGCGGGTGCGGCCGCAGGGGGATGTCTGAACTGCGCTTCTTTAGTCAGTCTGAAGATCGAACGAGGAGGAACTCTTCCATGAAGAATTGGTTTATCGGCGTGCTCGCGATTCTCACACTCGTCTTCACACTCACTTTCCCGACGGCGGCTCCCGCCGCACCTCCGGCGCCCAAGCCGCAACCTGGGCCGGCCGCGTCACCAGCGCCTGAGCCCCATCCCGAAATCCGCGAGGCGATCGCCGCGCTTCAGAGAGCGCGGGAACACATGAATCATGCGGCGCACGATTTCGGCGGACATCGCGCAGATGCACTTCGCGCGACCGACGAAGCGATTCGCCAGTTGAAAATCTGCCTGGAATACGACCGATAACGGCCTTCCAAGCTGACGGCTTGCTGCGCCCGCTCCGTTGGGGCGGGCGTAACAGGCTGGGTGTTTACGCGGCAAATGCAATCAACCAGTTCGCGATGACTACGGCAAGAAGTGGAGCCTTGCGTCGGTTCTTGTGAAAGCGATGTCCTGTCGCCCGCGATTCCTGTGCTTTGGCTGGAGGGCTCGCTTTTCTCCCCTCCAGCTTTGGAAGATCGTTGGCGCGGCAGAGAAACAAGCTTTCCCGAATGAATGTGCCGCAAGCGAGCGGATACAGTTACATAGCGAACTAGCGGGAAACGTTCCGAGCCCACTGAAGCCACTCGCGTGATTTCCAGGGAATTCAACTCCTCCAACTTCGGGCTGGCTAGGATGCGCTCGATTGCCCTGCGCACCATCTTTTGCCTGTCAATACCGAACACGGTCGCCTTAATTTCCCCAGCTAAGCAAAAGAAGGTCCATCCTGTTTTTTGGATCCCTCGATCCAATCCGCACGCATCGAAATTTTTAACAAGCCTCCAGCCTGGCACGCAGGGCTCACTTTCGAGCTGCAGTTCTTCGGGCAGGACTGCGTCGTCCTTGATCAGGATTGTCCCGGTTGTGATCTCGTGTGTCATTCCGGATTCCTGGGGCTGTTTCGTAATGCTTGGCGCCATCAAGCTCACGCCTTAAGAGTGATCTGCTTGAGGCAAACTGAATCCAACCATCGAATCAATCCTCCGGCGACCCCACTCGCTGATGGCTAAGAGGGGGGCGATCTCCCCGCCCCCCAACCCAGAGAATGGTTTCTTGGCTCTAGACCGCTACAGCGGCAGCAATCTTGTGGAAGGTGGAGTTAGCAACGTTAAAGGTTTCCACCTGGGGTGGTCCTTCGACCACTGTCGCGAGGATCTTCGTCACTTCGGCATAACTTGCGCGGTTGTAAGCCTCCGCACTTTCCGCCCGGTCCCACAAACTGATCGCGAACGCTTCCGTCCCAGACGGAGCAACGAACGTGATTTCGTCTTGGAATCCCTTCTGTTTTCGAAGGGTGGGGATGACATCCTTTTCAATCTTTCCCGTAAATTCGGCCACCTTGTTGGGTTTTAGATGCATATAGACTCTGCGTGCATACATGTGGGTCTCCTTGGTTTCTTGTCACGGCCAAGAGGTGATTCAGATAACTTCCAACTGTTAGGTCAGCTGAAGAATCCCTCAGTCTGTTAACCACTGTGGGTTAATTAACTTGAAGTGTCAACACAAATCTGGGACTATTATTTGGAGTTAAGTATCAGCAGTTAAGCGCCCGGGAGGCATTCTGTGGACGTTTGTCTGGTGATCAAACAGCGACTGGAAGAATTGGGCCTTGAGCAGAAAGACCTGGCGGCCGCCGCCGGAGTTACGGACTCCTACGTTTCCCAACTCTTGACTCGAAAGAAATTGCCCCCCGCGCCCGACCGCACGGACATTTACGTCAAAATGGGGAGGTTCTTGAAGCTCCCTAGAGGCAAGCTTTCGGAGCTGGCCGGGCATCAGCGCACGGAAGAATTGAAAAAAAAGCTATCCGATCCGCCTGTGCCCCTGTTCAAGGAAGTGCGCGAGCTGGTCTTGCGCAAGTGCGCTCCCGAGAAAGAAAAGGAACTGCGCATCATTTTTGAAAAGCAACCTTTTGGCGAATTGGAGCGCCTCGTCACACAGAAGCTTCTGGATGTCGTCAAGAGAGTCGCCAGAGAAGAATTGGAAAGTGAAAGTTGGCTAAAGCTGGTCGCTGAACTGAATGGCCGAAGCTACGAAGAAATGCGAGTCAGCGTCCTCGAATTCCTGGACATAGATGTCTTCAACGTTTCCGCTGAGAACTGCATCTCCTTCCTCGATCCGCTGATTGATTCCTGGGATATCGACCTAGCCAACTTTGGGATCGAGATCGTGTTAAATCGAAGACTAGCCCCCGGGCACCTCAAGAAACTCGAGTTTGTGGAAAAGGAACCTGACGGACTGTTTGAGGAAGAGTTCGGACTCAAAGAATTCCTTCGGGACCCTTCCCTGAGAGGCAATGCTAGCGAGGAAGAAATCGAGTTCCTAAAGAGGCTGAGGTTCAAAGGGTCTCGGCCTACCGCACTCTATTATTACCGCGAATTGCAGAATCTCAGAGATCCGCTTAATTTTAGGGCAGGCGCAGTTGCCCCACTGCACAAGTACGGAGACGCGAACGGCGTTGAAAAACAAATGCAGCTCCACGCCAGGGAAGGCGCAATACAACGCTGAGCAGAAACCAAGGCTAGACGATCCCCCAAGAGGCGGAAATCAAAGGCTGCACGCTAGCGTCTCTCAGCTAATTGCCAAGAGCGGCCAGAATTCGGCTGCGCGCAGAACTGACCTCCCGCGCAGCCAATTGGCGGTGCCGATAACGGGCCTTCTCAAGCTGACGGCTTGCTGCGCCCGCTCCGTTGGGGCGGGCGTTACAGACCGGGTGTTTGCTCGGATGGCTGGACCGGCCGAAGGCGCTCTTACATGTCGAGAGCAATGTCTCGTTTGTCAGTAAAAGTAGGAGACCCGCGACAGCACTAATCTGTGGTTATCAACTTCATACTGGATCAGTATTTTTTTGTCTTTGCTCTGAGCGATGAAGTAGACCTGATCGCCACTGGCATATTTCCCACTGGTGAAATCGAAGCGGTCGGCGCTCTGCAGGACCTCATTGACATCCAGGGCATCTGCCCGGGAGGCGAACACTTCGAAGCCGGCGATCCGGTGCTCGGGGCTGAATACGAATTGGGCGCGCTTGCAAAAGCCCGGGGCGTCGGGAGAGGTCAACATGAGGCGATCGGGTGTGCCGGAGACCATTCCGGGTCCAGAACTGGATTTCGCGAGCGCATCTTCCGGCGTGAGATGCGCAAAGCCCGCGTAGACGGGAGTCACGCTGCAAATGAGAATGTCGTTCAGCGTCCACTTCGTCGTCTGATCTTCCATTTGCTCGCGAAGCTCGTTGATCAAATCTTTGGTGGCGCCGCTGACGCGCAAGCTGCCCCAGCGCCTTGAGTCGGTCCACAGACTCGCGCCTGTGTTCGCATCGATGACGGTCATAATCGTGAATTCAATCGCCACGTACCTCGTGTCGGGACCATCTCGAGTGAGATAGTCGCCAAGGTACGGGTTCCCCGAAAACAGAAAGATCAGATCGGCTTGCCGATGGTTTTCCGCGAGCTGAAAGCGTCCCCAGCTTTGGAGTTGCTTCACGGCAGTTTCCTGCGCGACGGCCAATCCCCTGGGGCAGACGCAATCGACGTAAACCGAATTTGCCTGCAGGATTTTTGCGGCGAGACGAGGGCGCTCGGTTTTCCGGGCAAGCGCAGAGGGAACGAAAGCCCCCATACCGAGGAGGATCACGAGGAGTTGTGTCAGCCTTCTCACGAGTGGCACATCTCAATTATAGATTAGTAGGCGTCTGCCGGCGGCGTCAATACAGAACCGGTCGCGCACCAACCGCGGGCGATGACCTCGGATAAGAATTTGCGCATAAGACTTTCAGAGGGTGAAAACTACTTACTTTCATTCCGGGGGGCGTTGGCGTTCAGGTCCTGTTTCAGTGACAACAGCCGCTCGACGTGCCCCTCTTCCGCTTCCAATTGCGCTCTGAATTCAACGATCAAGTCCTTCGCCGCTCCGCCCACACGCCAGCTCCCCCACCGCCTGTAATCGGTCCACAGGCTTTCACCCGTGCCCGGGTCGATGACATTCATGAACGTAATTTTGATGGAGACCGGCATCGGGTACGGCCCGTCGCGCGTTAGGTAGTCACCAAGGTACGGGTTCGCGGAAAACAGGAAGATCAGATCCGCCTTGTGGGGGTCCGGGAGCACGTGGAAGCGTTTCCAATCCGCTAGTTCCTGGAGGGCAGCCTGGCTCGCCGCAGCCATTCCCCTGGGGCAGGCGGCGCAGTCGATGTAGACAGACTTTGCCTGCGTGACCTTCGGGGGCAGGGCGCGGATCATGTCAGAGACGTGGATCGTGCCGGTGGTTTTGGCCAAGGTCCCGATTACGACCACATTCTGGCCGGCAAAGGCCTCGGGCTTCATCTGATCGTCAAGTTTGTAGACCGTTTTATTCCCGGGGTTGGAGAGGACGTACTTGGCGCCCATCTTTACACAGGAGATGGTGCATTGCGCAATGGCCTCGCCCTTTTTCAACATCGCTTCGTGTCCGCCCGGTCCCGAGCACATGCTGTCTGTAATTTCGCCCTTGAATGTCTGCTCTTGCTGCGCGGCGAGGCTCAGCGCACTGAATAGCACACACGCAGCGATTCCCACGATCGCTTTCTCCATTCGCAAGCTTGGCGCAAACCTACAAGGCATAGAGCGGGCCTCAGACCGATGGCAATGCGGAGCGGCAGATAGCGTAGTGCGAAGGCTCATTGCTTGTAAAGTCCGGCAGAGATGCGGCCGGTTTTGACACCTCGCCGCCCGCTGAGCGCTAGCGCGCAGCGCTTACTGATTCATGGCTGTTGGGGGCGGGTTCTTGCCGGCGACGATTTCGCGGACGATCTTCGCGGCGAGATCTTTGCTGACAGAGCAGGAACCTTCGTTGATGCGGCACTGCGCGATGGTGAGCTTGCAGCCGCAGGTACACGTCTCCGAGTTCATGCGCTTGAGCGCCGCGCGCTTCTGGACCGGCGTGAGGCCTTTGAAATCGACGCCGGGGAGCTCCGTGGCGAGCGCAGCGTTCTTCAGGAATATCTGCCCCGTGTCCTCGAAGGTTTCCACGGGGACGCTAACGGGCAATCCAAGAAGGGCGCGGACTTCCGTCTCGTACACCTCGATCGGATAGAGACCCACGTGTTTCTGCACGACGCGGCCATCCGGATTCACAACGAAGGACGTCGGCAGCGCCGGAACGCCTCCGTATTCCGTGGAGATCTGGTTGCCCATGACGATCGGATAGTTGATCCCCGCCTCTTTCGCGAATTTCTTCACCGCGGCCGGCGGGTCGTCGTCCATCGAGACACCGACGATCTCGAGGCGGTCTTTGTAGCGGCTCTGAAGCTCGATTAGTTCGGGAATTTCGTCGCGGCAAGGCGGGCACCAAGTGGCCCAGAAGGCGAGCAGCACAACCTTCCCGCGAAGGGCGGCCGTCGAGATGATGTTGCCGTCGAGGTCGTCGACGAGAAACGGCGGCACCGGCGCGGCGTTGCGCGCGAAGTGGATGACCGTGACCTTGTCCCCGTCGTCGCTGGAGTCATCCTGAGGCTGCTTTCGGGCTGTCAGCGAGGGCGCAGCCGTGGGATTGGCGGCCGCAACGCGACGGTCGCGAACGGCGGCGACGGTGACCAAGAGCACCGCCAGCGCGGCTAGAACGGCCGACAACGCTATGGAGGATCTTTTCACGTCTTTGGCTTTCGACTCCATTATGCGGCAGAGGTGAGCGGGGCACAATCGGGTACAGCGAGATGGTGCGAGGGCTGCGAGCTGGCGCTGGCGCAGGCAGACCATTCCGGGACGGCGCTTCCCGAATCGATTTCGCGAAGCGCGACGCAGTCGATGAGAAAGCCCTTATGTTATTGAAAATGACTGGGTAATTCATTGGCAATCGCAGGCCGGATGGGAAGGTGACTTGCATAAGGCAGTGCGCGGGTCGCGTTCCACACGATCCGGATCGTTCGGTGAATGGGGAGGAAGGGGCCCGTTCACAGGACGGCACGGGTCGTTCCCACCTGCCTCTGAGAGGGAAGCTAGGATGGATAACCCCATGGTCCGGTCACGCCTAGGCCGGGCCTACGGAACGCGGCCTATGGGGGCTCCTTGATCCCAAGCAAGAGCCCCCTTTTTCTTTTCCGCAGGATTCTTCGCTCATCCCCGCCGTCCGAAGCCCAAATCGCCTGTACCGTGCTGTCGTGAGATAATTGCGCCGGCGCCATGCGCAACATCAAACTCACAATCGCCTACGAGGGTTCGGACTTTCACGGCTGGCAGGTCCAGCCCGGCGTTCCGACGATTCAGGGAGCGCTCAACGACGCCGCGCGCAAAATCACGCAGGAAAAAATAACCGTGCATGGCGCGAGCCGGACCGATACGGGCGTCCACGCGCTGGGGCAGGTGGCGCATTTCAAGACGCAGTCGGCGCTTTCGGCCGTCGAGCTTCAGCGCGCGCTGAACGCGCTGTTGCCGCCCGCGATTCGGATTGTCGCGGCCGAGGAAGCCGGCCCGGAATTCCACGCGCGGTGGCTCGCGCAGGGGAAGACTTACCGCTACCGGATCTACCGCGGGCGGGTGCTGCCGCCGTTCGAGCACCGCCGCGCGCTGCACTATCCCTGGCCGCTCGACGAAGACGCGATGGCTGAGGCGGCGCGACGCTTCGAGGGCGAGCACGATTTCACGTCGTTCGCGGCGTCGTCCGGATCGGAGGAGGATGACCGAGACCGGAACATGGTGCGCGTGGTGCACTCCTCGGAGATCGTCCGCGAGCCGGGACGCGAGGAGATCGCGTATGTCGTGCGCGGGCAGTCGTTCCTGCGCTACATGGTCCGCAAGATTGTCGGGACGCTGATCGAAGCCGGGAAGGGAAGGATCGCGCCGGAGGATATACCGCAATTGTTCGAGGCGCGCGACCGGTCGCGGTCCGGCCCGACGATGCCGCCGGAAGGCCTGTACCTGGTTTCGCTCGAGTATCCCGATCCGACGGATTCGCTCGCGTCGGTTGCCTCGCGCCGCCGCGCGACGGCATCTTAGTTCCCGGTCGCCGCCTGCCGGTTCTGTTTCATGTAGAATCGCCGCATGAGGACGGCAGTGCGCCTCAGATGAACAACGAACTCATCTACGACTGGAACACCCACGCCGGGTTGGAGATTCCTCCGGGCCGGCGCGTGATGCTCAACGACGAGACCCTGCGCGACGGCCTCCAGAATCCGTCGGTGCGCGACCCGTCGATCGGCGAAAAAATCGAGATTTTGCATTTGATGGACGCCCTCGGCATCGATCTGGTGAATATCGGCCTGCCGGGAGCGGGCCCGCGCGCCTTCGCCGATACGGAAGCCCTCGCGCGCGAGATCATCGGGTCGCGCATGAAGATTCGCGCGAATATCGGCGGGCGAACGCACAAGCAGGACATCCAGGCGATGATCGACATCTGCGAGCACGTCGGCCAGCCGATCGAGGCGGCGATGTTCCTCGGCTCGAGCCCGATCCGGCGGCTGGTCGAGGATTGGAGCGTCGATCACCTGGAGCGCACGACGGAAGAGTCCGTGAAATTTGCGGTGTCGGCGGGGCTTCCGGTGATGTACGTGACCGAAGACACGACTCGCACCGACCCGTCGACGGTCGTCGCGCTCTATTCGACGGCGATCCGCGCGGGCGCTCGTGCCATCGTGCTGTGCGATACCGTGGGCCACGCGACGCCGCGCGGCGCGTTCAATCTGGTGAGCTTCGTGATCGAGGAGGTCGTGAAGCCTTCAGGCGAGAAAATCCGCGTGGACTGGCACGGCCACAACGACCGCGGCCTGGCTGTCGCCAATTCGCTCGCGGCCATCGCTGCGGGCGCGGACCAGGTTCACGCGTGTGCGCTGGCGCTCGGCGAGCGCGTCGGCAACACGCCGATGGAAGTGATGCTTGTGAACCTGTGGCTGCTCGGGCTGATCAGCTCGAACGGGCGCGATCTTTCGCAACTCAAAAGATATTCGGAGACGATTGCGCGCGCGACAGACACGGTGATCCCGCCGAACTATCCCGTCGTGGGACGCGACGCCTTTCGCACGGCGACCGGTGTGCACGCCGCCGCCATCGCCAAGGCGCAAAAAAGGAACGACCCCAAACTGGCCGACGCGATCTACAGCGGCGTGCCGGCGCATCTCTTCGGGCTCGAACAAGTAATCGAGATCGGGCCGATGAGCGGCCGCTCGAACGTTGTTCATTGGCTCGGGAAGCGCGGCGTTTCGGCGAACGATGAGGTTGTCGAGCGCATCCTGGCCGCGGCGAAGCAGTCGGATCGCATCCTGACCGAAGAGGAAATCCTCGCGCTGGTCCCGTCGTCCGCGCGGTCGTAGAACGCGCGTTGGAAACTACTGCTTCGGCGGGGCTGTTTTCGGGGGCCTGGGCAACAGTTTCATATCCTTCAGTTTGAGCATGTATTCCGGGTACATCGTTTCCGCGCCGCCCCGGGTCGCCTCGGGGGGAATTCCGTACCGCGCGGCGAATTCGTCGATGTACGGGTTCTGCGCCATCAGGTAGCTCGGCACCACGCCTTCCGGCCGATCAACTTCGTCCACGGACTCGCAGGGCCACGGGGCCATCTGCTGCTGCGGGGCGAAGGTGAAGTCGATGGTTCGAATCAGAGGCTCGGTGAGATACACAGGATCGTACGTGATCGCCGCGACGGTCAGAACGTTGCCGTGGCGCATGATGTGAATCGAAGCGGTAGCCATGTCGCTACGCGGAATGCCGTTCAGCCCGAGCCAATTCTCCTTGAGATGGGTGGTGTAGATAACGAGCGTATTGCCATCCCACCTCCCGGTCGAAAAGCCGGCCCATGTGTGGCGTGCGTAGTCCGGAGGATGCGGACGCCCGTCCATCCAAACTGTTTGCTCCGCGTTGTATGCCGAAAGGCGAATGTGATACGCAACGAGCTGCTGCGTGGCCGTGTCCACTTCCTTCCAGATTCTCAGGTTCGACGGGCCGCGCCAGCCGTAGTCGGAACCGTGCGAGCGGCACTGGTTCTCCGGCAGCTCGACGAGGGCCGCGCTCCAGCTTTCGGCCCGGAACAGGGCGGCGGCGTTGATCGGCATCCCGAGGTAGTCCCCCATTTCCGCACCGGCCAGGCGCTCCCTCTGGTCTTCGAAAAAAGTCGGCGCCCAGTCCCCGGACGGGTCCATTTGAGCGAACGCCGGGCGGCTCAGTAGCGTCGCTGCCACAAGCAGCAGAATCAAAAGACCTGCAATCCTGGCTCGATCGATCTTGGCCATCGAGATGAGGTTTTATCACAAAAAGCTCGAGGAATCAGCCGATTCTCGCAGTTTTCGTCAGACCGCTTGCCAGAGGCCGCTTTCGAAGTTCTAATAGGGGACATGGGAACAGCCCCACAACGCCGGGCCGAAGTGATCGTGCGGCCCCTCGCCGAAAACGAACTCACCGAAGCGGACCGCATCGTCCGCGTGGCGTTCGGCACGTTTCTCGGGATGCCCGATCCGACGAAGTTCATGGGCGACGCGAATTACGCGCACACGCGCTGGAAGGCCGATCCTTCCGCCGTGCTGGCGGCGGTGCTTGCGGGTGAGCGTGGCGGAAAGCTGATCGGATCGAACTTCGCGACGAACTGGGGCAGCTTCGGCTTCTTCGGTCCGCTGACGATCGAGCCGGAATACTGGAATCGCGGCGTCGCGCAACAGCTCCTTGCTCCCACGATGGAGATCTTTCACGGTTGGGGCAACCGGCACATGGGCCTCTACACGTTCGCGCACAGCCCGAAGCACATGGCGCTGTATCAGAAGTTCGGCTTTTGGCCGCGCGACCTCGTATCAAACATGGCGAAAGCGGTCGGGACGGCTCCAAAAGCTCCCGCGGAGACCTCGCGCTTCTCCGAGGCGAAGCCTGCCGACCGCGCGCAACTCCTCGCCGCTTGCCGCGAAGTGACGGATGCAAACTTCGAGGGCCTCGATGTCGCGCGCGAAATCCGCGCCGTCGCCGAGCAGAAGCTGGGCAATACCGTTCTCGTATGGGACGGTGCGAAGCTCGCCGGCTTTGCCGTGTGCCACTCGGGAGCGGGCAGCGAGGCCGGCACGGGCGTGTGTTACGTGAAATTCGCCGCCGTGCGCCCTGGGCTGCGCGCGGGCGAGGACTTCGGCCGCTTGCTCGACGCGATCGAGGCGTTTGCGCGCTCCGCGTGGGCGCAGAAGATCACGGCCGGGGTGAACCTCGCGCGCCGCGAAGCCTTTCAGGCCATGCTCGCCCGCGGATTCCGCGCGGAGTCGCAGGGCGTCGCGATGGAAACGGGCGACGCATCGTCCGGCTACAATCGCGCGGGGGTGTACATCCTCGACGACTGGCGATAGAATCCGCCGCACGAACGCACGAATCTCGTGAAACTCGTCCTCATCTGCTGTATCTTGCTCTGGATGGCCACACTTTCTGCGCGCGCGACGGATGATTCGGTGGGAAAGATCGCCGAGGACTCGCGCTGCGCGCGCGGCCTCGAATCGATCGACCAAAATTCCGGCTGGGTGACCGAGCAACAGATCCGTCTCACGGAAATTCCGTCTCCCGAATTCAACGAAGCGCGCCGCGGCGAGGCCCTGAAGGAAATCTTTGCGGCCAGCGGCCTCAAGGTTCGCACGGACAAGACGGGCAACGTCATCGGCGAGCGCTCCGGGACGGATGCTTCGAGCGTGATCCTGCTGGTCGCTCATCTCGATACCGTGTTTCCGGCGGATACGGACGTGCACGTCAAGCGCGACGGCAGCCGCCTCGTGGCCCCCGGAATCTCCGACAATGGCGCGGGGCTGGCGTCTCTCGTTGGCTTGGCGCGCGCGCTTTCCGAATCGCGCGTGCGCACGAAGAAAACGATCGTCCTCGCCGGAGACGTCGGCGAAGAGGGCGAAGGGAACCTGCGCGGGATTCGCGCGCTGGTGGAGGGCTACGGCTCGCGCCTGGCTGCGGTGATCGCTGTCGACGGACCGTCCACGGACTACATCACCACTCAGGGCATCGCGTCCCGCCGCTTCGAAGTGAACGTGACGGGTCCCGGCGGCCACAGCTGGTCCGACTTCGGCGCGCCGAATCCGATTACGGCGATTGCCCGAGGGATCGTGCGGTTCTCTTCGGTGCGCATTCCGGATGACCCGCGCAGCTCGTACAACTTCGGAGTCATCGAAGGCGGCACGTCGGTCAATTCCATTCCCGCCAGCGCGAAGGTGAAGGTCGATTTGCGCTCGGAGGACGAGAGTGAACTTGGCCGCCTGGAATCCGCGCTGCGAGAGGCGATGCTGGCGGGCGTGAAAGAAGAAGCACAGTCGGCGCACCCGGGCCCGGGTGCGGATGGCGACTATACCCAACTGAATCAATTTCATCTCCGCCTGGATTTCAGCCCTCTCGGCGCGCGCCCCGCCGGAAAATTGCCGGGCGATTCGCCGCTGCTTGCGACGATCCGAAACGTGGACAGCTACCTCGGAAATCGCTCGCGGCTCGAACGCAGCTCGACCGACGCAAACATTCCGCTCTCGCTCGGCATTCCCGCCGTCGCGCTCGGTGGCGGAGGCAAGGGCGGCGGCTCGCACACGCTCGAAGAATGGTACGACCCTTCCGGGCGCGAGTTGGGCTTGAAGCGGCTGTTCCTCGCGGCCGTCGCGCTCGCCGGCCTCCAACCCTGACATTCCCCCAGCGTAAGATGCGCGAGCGAAAGTCGAAATCGGAAATCCGGGGATGATTGGTCGCGCCGGCCGCCTGCTCCGCAATCCCACGTTTCTTCTAACCGCGATTGCCCTATTAACCGCTGTGCTGGTGCAGTCCGGGGAGCTGGGCTCGAGCGACACGACTCACCGCTTGCAGGCCACCCATTCGTTTTGGACATCCGAACCGCCGGTTTTCCCCGATGAGTATCCGGACTTTGGTATCCACGGGCGGGGTGGCAGGCTCTATGGATGGTACGGCATCGGCCAATCGCTCCTGATGCTGCCGTCGGACGTGCTGGGGACATACCTCGACAATCTGCCCATCTTCGCGGAGTACCATGGGACCGACCCAACCGTCCGCGATATCGTCGTGAGCTACACCACGAACACGCTGGTCTGCGTGCTGACTTGCCTGGTCTGCTTTCGCTTTCTCGGGTTACTCGACTTCACGGTGAATCAGAGAATCGCGGGCGCGCTCGCTCTGTTATTCGGCACCACGTTTCTGCACTACACGCAGAACATGATGGAGAACAACTACATCGCGCTGCTCACGCTGACCGGCTTGACGTTTCAGTACGAATGGCTTCGCAGCGGGAAGCGCTGGGCGCTGGTGGCCGGCTCCGCGGCGCTGGGGGCGAACCTGCTCACGCGCCTGACCACGGGGATGGACCTGCTTGCAGTCTGCCTATTCCTGCTTTTGACCGCGTGGCTCACCAATGTTCGCGGCCGGGAATTGCGATCGCGCGCGGCTTGCTACGCGCGGATTGCGCTGCCGATTTACGGCGTGTTTGTGCTGATCGACCGAGCGTATCAGTACGTTCGCTTCGGGTCGTTTTTCAACACGTACATGCAGATCGTCGCCCAGGAATGGAAGCGGCTCGATCCATCCCTGCCGGCGGCGTTTCCGTTTGAGACTCCGTTTCGCGTGGGATTTTTCGGCGCTTAGTTCACGCCGGAGAAATCGGTTTTCCTGTTCGATCCTCTTCTGTTGCTCGCGGGCATCGTGGCCGCGTTCGCGTGGAAGAGCTTCCGCCCGGAGATCAAGGCGTATTTTGCGGCGTTCGGCGCGCTGCTGTTTGCCTACGTCAGCTTCTACGCGAAATACACGGTCGGGAGCGGAGACACGGCGTGGGGCGATCGCTACGTGGCCACCGCCGCGCAGCTTGCGGCGCTGTTGGCCGTGCCGCTGCTCCTAAGGCATCGAGCGGATGTTGGCAAGGCCGTGTGGCGAGCGGGGCTGGCGATCGTGCTCGTCAGCGTGGTCATTCAGCTTGGTTCGGTTGCGTTCTGGTGCCCGCTTGAGAGATATCAGATGGAGACGCTCAGCCCGCCGACCTTTGTGGTGTGGCTGCGCTGGAAGAACATCGTGGCCTTTGCCTTGGGCAAAATGAGTGCCTGGGGCCTTACGAATGAGGCCATGCGCGAAGACGCTTGGGATTACGTACACATCACGACGTGGAACTTCCTGCCATTTCTGCTGAAGAGAGTCGGAAAGGCGCCCGCCTGGGTCGTGGAAGTGTTGACGGTGCTCTGGGTAACTGCACTGGCAGCGCTTGTCGCTCTGCTCGGGGTCGCCGGCCGGTTGGCCGCGAAAAGGGAATTCGATTTGGCTGGCAGATCATCGTCCTGAAACATTGGGCTGCTGACACAGTGGGACGCGCGGTCAAACGGATGACCCGCTGCCCGGATTCCGAATGCCTTGCCGTCGCGCCGCCCGCCACATAGACTCTGCCGATCATGCTGAGCCAACGCGTCCGCGCCGATCTCGCCCTCGGCTTTTGCACTCTCATATGGGGTGCCACGTTTGTCGTGGTCAAGGACGCGCTTGCTGATATGTCCGTCGTCGCGTATCTCGCCGTGCGGTTCAGTCTTGCCGCCGCGCTGATGGGGATCATATTCTGGCGTTCGCTGCGGCGGATGAGCCGGAAGACGGCCTGGGCCGGCTCTCAGATCGGCATCTTCATGTTCGGCGGCTATATTTTTCAGACTGCCGGCCTGAAATTCACCACGCCCGCGAAGGCAGCCTTTATCACGGGCATGTGCGTAGTGCTCGTGCCTTTGATGCTTGCGGTATTCGGACGGCGCCGCATCACCGGCTGGATATGGGCCGGAGCGGCGGCGGCGCTCGCGGGGCTTTATTTCCTGACTGTGCCTCCCGAGGGCCTTGGCGCGTTGAACCGCGGTGACCCGATTGTTTTCGGATGCGCGGTGATGTTCGCGCTGCACATTATCTTCATTGGCCGCTATGTCGGGGACCACTCGGTTGGCGCGCTCGCCTTCCTGCAAGTCGCGACGACCGCGGTCCTTTCGATTTTGCTGCTCCCGTTCCTCGCGATTACGGGGTGGGAGCATCCCCGGCTGGTTTTGAACGGCACGGTGATCTTCGCCGTCTTGATTACGTCCATCGGCTCGACCGTGATCGGCTTCTCGTTCCAGACGTGGGCGCAGCAACATACTTCGCCGTCGCATACCGCGATCCTCGTGAGCCTAGAGCCGGTGTTTGCGGCGCTGACTTCGTGGCTGCTCGCGCGCGAGCAGTTCGGCGCTCGCACGCTGATTGGCGCAGCGCTGATCCTGGCGGGGATTCTGCTGGCTGAACTGAAAGGCCCGGCGCCGGCCGTGCCCGAATCGCCTGAGCCGGTCGTTCGCGCCATCGAGTAGCTGGGCTGCCGCATTTTGCACCGTAACCTTTCTTCGCCCGGGCGGTTTATCTTAGTGAAGACACATCGATGCCACCCAAGACGGACGCTCGCGAGCGGCTCCTGATCGAGGCGGCGCAGAAGGACCCCGCCCGCTTCACGGAGCTTTACGAAGAGAACTTTGAGCGCGTGTATGCGTTCGTCACGCGGCGCGTTCAGAACCGTTCGGACGCGGAGGACTTGACGGCGGAAGTTTTTCAACACGCGCTGGCGAATCTGGCGCGGTTCGAATGGCGCGGAGTCCCTTTCGTGGCGTGGCTTTATCGGATCGCGGGGAATGCCATTGCGGATCGCTGGCGGCGCCTGTCGCGCGAAAGCGGGAAGCCCGAGGCTGAGACTGTTTCCATCGACTTTGACGATTCCGAGATCGAGAACGCGGAGCGTCGCGCGCTGCTTTTTCGCAATGTGGCACACCTGCCCGCGGACCAGCGCCGTGTCATCGAGATGCGATTCGCCGAGGAGAAGAGTATCCGCGAAATCTCGAAGGAACTCGGTCGATCGACGGGCGCCGTAAAACAACTTCAATTCCGAGCCTTTGAGAAATTGCGCGAGCAAGTATACGAGGAGTTTCGCAACAGGCCAGGTGGGCGAAATGGCTAAGCAAACACCGAGCGAACGACTCGACCGGGCGGTGGACCGCATTCTTGGCCGTCCTCGGGCACCGATCGCGGCGATCGAGATCGATAAATTCTTTAAGAGAGGGACTGCGCCAATCATCGACCTGATCCCAGGTCTGCGCGATCTTCCGCGTCCGGATTTCAAAGCACGTCTAAAGGCAAATTTGGAAAGGAGAGCATCCATGGCAACAGCGGCAGGAAAGGCGGTCAATCCAATCCGCGAGGGCTTCCATACGGTCACACCGTACGTTGTCGCAACTGATGGGCCAGCTCTGATTGAATTCGCTAGGCAAGCGTTTGGAGCCGAGGAGACGTTCCGTGGTGTGGGTTCGGCGGGCGGTGTCCACGGCGAGGTCCGCATCGGCGACTCGATGTTGATGATGGGCGGAGGCATTCCCGGCCGGGAATTCCGGAGCACGCCCATCGCCCACGCGCTGCACGTCTATGTGAAAGACGTGGATGCCGTTTACAATCGGGCGATCGGGGCCGGTGCCACGCCGATTCACCCGCCCGCGGATCAGAGCTACGGATCGCGCGACGGGTCGGTGAAGGACCTTGCCGGCAACGAGTGGTACATTTCCACAGTTCTGCAAACAGGCGGGAAGAGGCCGCCCGAGCTTATTCCCGAAGCCCTTCAGACGGTCACACCCTATTTGCATCCTGTTCGCAGTTCGGAGCTGATCGAGTTTCTGAAGAAGGCTTTCGGCGCGGAGGAGAGATACCTGGCGCAATCACCGGACGGGGTGGTGCACCACGCGCAGCTGCGGATCGGCGATTCCATAGTCGAAATGGGCGACGCGCACGGGCGCTACCAGCCGATGCCGGCGATGTTTTTTCTCTACACCGGGGACGTCGATCTGCTGTACGAGCGCGCGCTGAAGGCAGGCGCCACGCCGCTACAGGCGCCCGCGGACCAGCCGTACGGCGACCGCGTCGGCGGCGTGAAAGACCCGTTCGGCAATCAGTGGTACATTGCCACGCACATGAAGGACGTTCCATCCTGACAAGCTAGATTTCACAGGAGGTTTGTGGATGAGTGAGAGCCAATCGGCAATCCGAAACATTTCGGACACGGCTCTGTGGGTCGCGGTTTATCGGGCGCGAGAAACGGACCGGCCGGACGCGGTGTTTCGCGATCCGTTTGCGCGTCGTCTGGCAGGCGAGCGCGGCGAGCGAATCGCCCAGTCCATGTCGTTCGGTGACGAAGTAGCCTGGACATGGGCGGCGCGCACATATCTCTTCGATTCATTCATCAGCGAACAGGTTCAGCAGGGAGCCGATCTGGTCATCAACCTGGCCGCAGGTCTCGATGCGAGGCCCTACCGGATGGAGTTGCCTGCGTCGCTTCGATGGATCGAGGTGGACCTTCCGGACATCCTGTCCTACAAGGAAGAGATTCTCCGCGGTGAAAAGCCGGTGTGTTCGCTCGAGCGCGTGCCGCTCGATCTTTCCGACCGCACGGCTCGCCGGCGCGCCCTCGAGAAGCTGGGTGAAGGGCGCAGCAGGGTCCTGGTTGTCACCGAAGGTCTCATTCTCTATCTAAGCGCTGAGGATGTTGGCGCACTGGCCCAGGACTTGGCGGCCGTCCCCGCTCTTCACCGCTGGGTGCTTGACTTGGTCTCGCCTGGCTTGTTGCGCATGGCCCAGAAAGTTGTGAACCCCCAACTGGGAGGGAGCGGCGCCTCGCTGAAGTTCGGCCCCGAGGAAGGGCCTCTCTTTTTTGAGCGCTACGGGTGGACGCCCGCCGATGTCCGTTCGCTGCTGAAAACGGCGGCTCGCTTGAAGCGGCTGCCCTTTCGATTCCGCCTGATGGCGCTGCTGCCGGAGTCCAAAGGCAAGCAGGGTTCGCGTCCGTGGCAGGGTATTTGCCTGTTGAAAAAGCGAGCAGCGGACTAGGTTGAGGCCATCACAACCGCCTAGTTGTGGTGGAACTTCACGTCGAGAGCTTCGTGCATCACGGGGATGCGCAGGTTCTTTTTTTCGTAGGCCGCGATTTCGGGCTCGTGTACGAGGGTGAGGCCCATGTCGTCGAGGCCCTTGAGCAGGCACTCCCGCCGGAAGGGATCGACGGTGAAGGAATAGCGCAGGCCCTTGTCGTCGGTGACGACCTGCTGCTCGAGATCGACGGTGACTCGATAGCCTTCATTCTGCTCCGTGCGCTTGAAAAGCTCATCCATCTGCTCGTTCGTCAGCGTGACGGGCAGCAGGCCGTTCTTGAACGAGTTGTTGTAGAAGATGTCCGCGTAGCTCGGCGCGAGAATCGCGCGAAAGCCGTAATCGAGGATCGCCCAAGGCGCATGCTCGCGGCTCGACCCGCAGCCGAAGTTCGCCCGCCCCAGCAGCACGCTCGCGCCCTTGTAGCGCGGCTGATTCAGGATGAATTGAGGATTCGGCTTTTCACCCGGCAGGTATCGCCAGTCGTAGAACAAAACGCGGCCATAGCCTTCGCGCGTCAGAAGCTTCAGAAACTGCTTCGGGACCATCTGGTCCGTATCGACGTTCACGCGATCCAGCGGCGCGACCATGCCCGTGTGCTTGGTGAAAGGATGCATCGCTATTCGGCTCCATCTACGCCCGACAATTTGCGGACATCCACGAAATGGCCTTCGATCGCCGCAGCCGCGGCCATCACCGGGCTCACCAGATGCGTCCGGCTGCCCTTGCCCTGCCGGCCCTCGAAGTTGCGGTTCGAGGTGCTAGCGGAGCGCTCGCCGCTCGGCAGCACGTCGTCGTTCATTCCGATGCACATGCTGCAACCGGCGTCGCGCCACTCGAATCCGGCATCGAGGAAGATCTTGTCGAGCCCCTCTTTTTCCGCCTGGAACTTCACGACGCGCGAACCGGGGACCACAAGCGCCTGCTTGAGCGATTTGGCAACGTGCTTCCCGGCCGCAACGCGAGCGGCCGCGCGCAGATCCTCGATCCTCGAATTCGTGCACGAGCCTATGAACACGCGGTCGACGGAAATGTCCTCGATGCGCGTGCCGGGCTTTAGGTCCATGTAAGCGAGCGCGCTCTCGGCGGCTTTGCGGTCCACGGGATTTTGGAACGACGATGGATCGGGCACGCGATCCGTCACCTGCGTGACCATGCCGGGATTCGTGCCCCAGGTAACCATCGGAGCGAGGTCGTCGGCGCGCAGCGTGACCGTGTCGTCGTACTTCGCGCCCGGATCGGTGACGAGCGACTTCCAGTATTCGACTGCGTCCTGAAAATCCTTGCCGCGCGGGACGAAAGGCTTGCCTTCGAGATAGGCGAACGTCGTGTCATCGGGCGCGACCATGCCCGCGCGCGCGCCGCCTTCGATGGTCATGTTGCACATCGTCATACGGCCTTCCATCGAAAGCCCGCGAACCGCCTCGCCCGTGTATTCCGCCACGTGGCCGTTTCCGCCGGCGATTCCGATTTTCCCGATGATGGCGAGGATGATGTCTTTCGCGGTGACGCCGCGCGGACGCTTGCCCTGCACGTCGATTTTCAGCGTTTTCGACTTGTATTGCGAGAGGCACTGCGTGGCGAGCACGTGCTCCACTTCGCTCGTGCCGATACCGAACGCGAGCGCGCCGAGCGCGCCGTGCGTGGACGTGTGGCTGTCGCCGCACACGATCGTGCAGCCCGGCTGCGTGATGCCGAGTTCCGGCCCGATCACGTGCACGATGCCCTGATTGCGGCTCTGCATGTCGAAAAGGTTGATTCCGGCTTCCTGGCAGTTTCGCGCGAGCGCCTCGAACTGCGCGACGGCGTCGGGATCGAGCAGAGGCAGCGCGCGGTTTTTCGTCGAAACGGAGTGATCCATCACCGCAAACGTCAGCTCCGGCTGGCGCACTTTGCGGCCCGCCGCTTTTAGGCCCGCGAACGCCTGCGGCGAAGTCCCCTCGTGAATCAGATGACGGTCGATGTAGATGAGCGAAGGCTTTCCGGGTTCTTCGTGGACGACGTGCGCGTCCCAGATTTTTTCGTAGAGTGTACGTGGAGCCATCAGCGCGACCTCAACATTCCCCGCGCGTATTGTAGCAAGCCCGGTTCGTCCGCGCCAATCAAGGGAAGGGGTGACGGGCAGGCCCCTACTTTCACCGCAGAGACGCGGAGGGCGCAGAGAACCAGGGAAAGAGCCAGTGAGAGACCCTCGGGAGAGCGCTCGGGCGGGGCTTCAGAATGCGCATCGAGGCGCGCGCATTTGGCGCACGAGTTTGCGCAACGTGGTGGCAAATTTCGCCCCTTAAACGCGCGTAAACGCGCCTAAAAAGCGCTTCATTGACGCTTCCGGGCGCTTAGGGGCACTGGGCTTGGTTTGCGGCCGAAGTCCACAGGGATTGACTACCCTTTCGCGCGGTTTTGTGCGTTAGCCTCGGCGTTATGGAGGCGCATGGCGATGCAACCAAAGGACAGCGAGAAAACGGAACGGGAACTGGCGGCGTACAAGAAGCTGGTGCGCGCGACGGAGTCGGTGGTCGGGCTGCTGGACCAGCAGCTCTGTTCGTTTGAGCTGACCACGGGCCAGTTCAGGGCGCTCGAGGCGCTGGTCTATCACGGCCCGATGAACCAGGCGGCGCTGGGCGACGAGATTTTTTGCGGGAGCAGCAGCACGAGCCTGGTGATCCGGGTTCTGGAGAGATGCGGTCTGGTGACGCGGCGGGTGGATGCGAGCAACCGGCGGAAGAAGGTGGTTCAGATCACGACCGAAGGGAAGAAGCTGGCGGTGAAAATTCTTCCGATGCAGGCGAAGCTGATTCGCGCGCGGATGGCCGTCCTGGGGAAGCGAGAGCAGGAGGCGTTGGCACGGCTGTGCGGGAAACTGGAGGACGACGATCCGGTGAAGTTTGTTCGGGAGCTGACGATGGTGGATGAGGACGAGGGCTGAGGGCGATTCAGTTCTTTTGGGCGATAGGTGTCGCCGTTAGTGTGATGTTTATTGTGCAGGCTTACTCAGACCGCTCGCGCGCTAACTCAGGACAATGAAAAATCCTCCCATGGATGACCGTTATTGAAGGTCCACTCCATAGGGGAAGATCCGCCCAGAATCTGCCACGCGGTGGCGATCTTAGTGAAAGAGGGGAATCCATTTGGGCCCAACTTGCCGACTTCGAGGACGAATAGCTGCAAACCGCCCTCTGGGAGCACCCCCACGGCCATGCTCCTGAAGTCTGTCTGCTCCGATGCCGGAACCGGAAAGGGGTTCCACTGTCCCCAGATCGGAGGGGAATTCGGCGGGATCGTCCAATTCAAGTACCACTGGGCGGGCGAGTCTCCGAGATTACCATAGGCCCAAAGATAGCTGAACGAACCACCGGTCACTGCGAGGATACCCTTGACGTCTGTTAGCTCTGGAGGTGGGACCGCGCCCACATACTGTGGTTCAAACTCTGCCCAGGAGCCCCAGCCTGCATTGGGTGAGCTAAACTGGGACGCGGTCGACGACGCACTGCGGTTGATTGCCCAAATCGAGCTGCCGGAGCTATCGGGATCCTGGCCGAGCGCCCACAAAGTCACCGACCCGTCCAGCATCCGCGCACCAGTGAGATTGAACAATCCGCCATCCGCCGGGGCTCCATCGGTCACGAACGGTATCCAACTTGTCCAAGGGCCATTCCAGGCGAGGCCAGCTTGCACTGTAGTCCAAATCGTATTTTTGTTATCGACTGCAAGGAGCTGCAGCCGGCCGTCGCTGATCGGAACGGACGTGATCTGCTGCAGTTTCCCTCCCTGCATTACTGTTGGGGCTCCGAAATCCGTCCATGGCAACGCCCAAGGCGCGCTTGGTTGTGTTGACGACTTTATGACGCACGGGACGAAGGGAGGAGGCGACACTCCCAGTCCCCAAAGTTCCATGCGGCCGTCGCCGACACCGCCGCGCTTTCCGGACGCAATCGGCAGAGCAAGTTGGGCTGCCCAATTATAGAGGGTCGCGACCCCTCCCCCAGGTGCGCCTGCCGTTCCCGGGAACGGCTGCCAGGGGGTCCACCCAGCGCTCTCGCCCGAGCCTTTCCATCGGGTGTACAGCAATCCCACGGTGCCGCCAACGTCGTAAGCATTGGCCCACACCTGAAGTCGATCATCGGCCGATCTCGCCGCGCAGATTGAACGAGTCAGTGGCATTGGGACCTCGCGATAGGAACCAACCGGAGTCTGTGAAACTGGGCGACTATATCACAAGTAACAGTCTCGCATGAAGCAATACGACCCACATCCACACCGAGGGCCTGCTTCATTGCGGGCACCCGACAAGGAATCGCTTAAGAGTTGAGAAGGATCCCCGGAGTGCGCCGACGATGCCCTTTCCCCTTGCCCTTTCATGGGGCAAGGGGTCGGCACACGCAGTCGAAGAATCTCTCTTCGCTCCCATGCGAGCCGGGCAGTCCAATCCCCACTCACCCTTCGCTCAGCAACTCCCCCAACGTCTTCTTATGCTTCGGAGGCTTTTCGCGCTTGTTGGGAATCGTCCGCTCGACGGGAGGCAGCCCGGTCCCCAGCCGCGCGCGACGCCGCGCTTCTCTTGCGACTTTAAGTCGAGGCTCTTTCGCCGCGCCATATCGCCACCTAGAATGCAGCGGTCCCCGTGCGTGGCGGAAGCGTGTGGGAGTCGAACCGAATCTACCTGTTGACGGCGCGCAACTTACTGAATCCCAAAAGCAGAAAGAGCGGAAATCACACCTTGCCTTCACAAATTAACACAAAATTACGCGGATTCGAAGAGGGATGGATAGGTCTCGGTTAGGAACGCGAAGACCCCAGAGGTCGGAAAGACTCTATCAATCAAAAACTCATCAGCGGCCCCGGCCGCCGTGCCAAGAAAAGGCCCGTAGATGGGAATTAGCCCCAACCCCACTGTTGCCGCAAATCTCAGTTGTTTTGCTAGCGGCTTTTGAATCATGGAACCGACCTTGTTCTTGATGCCGCCAACCATTTCTGCAATTTCCGCGTCGCTGGCATCCCCCAGTCCAGAAAGCCAAGCCCGAAATTCGCGGCACTCCGCGCTTTCTCGTGCGGTCAACAGGCGTTCAACGTCAACCTTTTGGCCCGATACAAATTCCGGAAAATTCGCAACCGTGAGGACGCGCGTGAATCGCTCTTCGAGTGGTTCCGGATTCTGTGGAGCAAGGATGCCAGCAAGTCTCCCGAACAAGAGCTGCGCTTCTGAGTCCTTGAAACCAGTTATTGCTGAATACGCCTCCATTTCCGCAAGTCGATGGTTTAGGTTTGCCACAAAAGCGACCGACGACGATAACAGCGAATGCACGCTCTCGTCAGAGAGCCCAAAGATGCTGCCCAAATTGGTTTTGACATGGAAGACGACGTCTTTTTTTCTTCCACGTTCACCTCAAGCGGTCGGTCAGATTTCAGAAGCTTAACCTTCAATTGCTCTGCGATGGCCGCTTTCAAAGCCGGCGTATTGCGCCGCATGTCTGAGGTGAGTTGAGCTTGCAGTTTATCGCCGAAGTCAGGCGGTGGCCGAACTAGTTTGGCTAGAATTGTTTCCTCCATTGCCGCCCGCTCGGCATTTTTCAACCCAGATACCCCTTGGAGCGAGACCAGTTCCGACCTCAAGAAAGCCTCCCGGTGTGCAATTTCTCCCCGACCAAAAGTAAAATGATGGGGCGGTACGATAGAGACGTTGTTTTGAGCGATGCCCGTGATAAGTGCCATCGTCTCACAACTGATTTGGAGAACGCCGGAGTTGAGGAGTTGCAAGAATCCAGCTTTGCCAAAAGTGCGAATCAGGGTAGAAATTTCTCGTAGCCTAACCGATTTCACGACGACGGTATCAAACAGCAAGAGGCGTCTGAGGAGCGTTCCCACGTCCACACTGGACACTTGTGCTCCAGAGTGAATCGCAATCTCGCCGAGAACGGATTGCCGGATTTCTATGATTTCCCCCGCATCTTCCGTCCGGTTCGCGGATCGGCAGCATTCATCGGTAGCACAAATTAGCACAAAATGCCCGTAAACATACGTCTGGCGGGTGGCCCACTCATCGTCTGACTCTCGACTCCTATCGAAGCGGAAGATCTGCGTCCGCGCACCGCGTCTGGCAACAGCCACCGTGAATTCCGAGGGCGACACGCACGCTAGCCCGAATCGCTCCCCTCGCGATCAAGCGCAGGTGCCACCCCCATGCCGCGGGAAGGCGGCATCGTCAAGGTACCATCGCCATATATACGTTTAATCAGCAATTCCAATTTGTCGCCACTCTCCATTCATTTTGCCTGCAGGGACTCGATGTACTGATTCAGGTTCTGAATCCGCAGCTCCGCCTCCGGTGCATCTACGCTAATCGCCCCCAAAACAGGTCCCCAGATTGGCATATCTTTGGATCCGTGCGCCGGGAAGTTTCCCGCTCCAAACATCAGCACGCTCTCGACATACATTGCCGGATATTTTCCGCCGTGGCGCTGGGACAGCATCGTTAGGTTTGGTGGAGGTACTTTGAGCGCAGCAGCGGCTGGGCCATCGCCCTTCGCATCCTTCCCATGGCAAACGGCGCAATAGGTATTGAACATCTCTTGTCCAGAAGCTGCAGACGTTCTGGGGATGGGAGTCCTCTTCACGATTGAGAACTTGACTTCCTTTCCTTGTGCATTCACAAGGAACATCTGATCCTTCTCGATACGACATTGGATTTCTTGTCCGCTCGCCAGGCCGCTTTCTGGTTTCTCGTTTTGGCGGGTTACCAGATAGACGGTATCGGCAACCTGAACGTAGTAGAAGACTGCGTTCAGAGGATGAAACTTGATGCTCCCGTCGGTCTCAGTATCCCATTTCACAATTGTTCCCTGTTGGTAAGACTGAGCTTGAACCGAAATTGAGGGCAGTAGCATTAGCCCGACCAGTAAAGCGAAACTCCTCACGTTCTCCTCCAATGCCGGGCAATTGCTAAGGATACCCACCGACTTGAATGACCGGCCAGACGTTATACCAAGCGAAATACGAAGACAAGGAGCTGCATCACAGGAAAATGACATTCGACGAGGAATTGGTCGCCCTCTTGAGAAAACACGGCGTGGAATTTGATCCGCGATTCGTATTCGGCTAGGTGTCGCACCTACGGCGCTCGCGATCGCCATTCCGGCATTAGGCCCCGCCCTTCCGGGCAGGGCTAACTTCTGCCGCGCCTACGGCGCTTGCCTGTCCTTCCTACGTCAGGACGGATGACGGCGCTGAGATCGGCTAGGTGTCGCACCTACGGCGCTCGCGATCCCCGTTCCTGCATTTCCCAGACCCAGCCCTCCCGGGCAGGGCTAACTTCTGTCGCGCCTCCCGCGCTTGCATGAGAGCGTTCGGATTCAGTTGATCAGCCCAAAGCGCTTCGCTCCTGAATGTTTGGAACAAGTTCCCGCATTGTTCGGTCCGAAGCGCATATCTCTCATAGAGATGGCATATTACGGTCGTCTTGCGGGTCCTCCCCTCCGGGAACTCCGAGACCTCGGAGAGATGAGATACACGGCCCGTAACTTGAGCGAGTAGACGTTCGCTTTCGAAGGCCAATCTCTCTCAGTCGTTGCCGAACTCATTCCAGAGCTCCACTTCCGCCTTCGCGCCAAATATGCCGAGAGAGTTCGGAGCGCGCTGATGAAGCTCAACCACGAGGCCCGGACGGGGCACAAAATACCGTTGCGGCGCGCCAGCACTTGATCGCATGATGGGCCTGCTTTCGGGGAGGTGCAATCGTGCGAGCAAACAATCGGCGGCGCGTGTTGAACGCTCCGCGAGGCTGGGGGGCGGCTGCGCTTTTCGTCGCCGCTGTTGCGCTCGCGCCGCTGACCGGAGCGGGCCGACCATTCCAAAACCCGCCCAATGAACCGAAGGCTGCGCCGCAGCAGAATGCGCCCGATCCGTGGGGTCTCGCCGAGACGGTCGAGCCGGCGGATCTCGTCAAGGAACTCCGCGATCCGATCCCCGCCAATCGCCCGACCGTGGCGTGCGTTGGATTTCATTTCCTGTACGACGGCGGACACGTTCCAGGCGCTTCTTTTCACGGCCCCGGGTCTAAAGAAGACGGGATCGCCGACCTGCGGAAATGGGCGCAGGGGCTGCCGCGCGCGGCGAATGTGGTCCTTTACTGCGGCTGCTGCCCGCTCGAGCGTTGCCCGAATCTGCGGCCTGCGTTCGTCGCGATGCACGACATGGGCTTCACTCACCTGCGGGTCCTTTTGCTCGCGCACAATTTCGGTACCGACTGGGCCGCCAAAGGCTATCCCGTCGAGAGAGGGAAGTGAGCGCAGGGCGGTAGAGGACGAGGTATAAGCGAAAAGACCCACCCTCACAAACCGAGGATGGGGCACCCGAAAAACCAGGGAGGATGGAGCAGCCGAGAGTTCTAATAGGCGGCGGTGAAGCGCTTGCGGCTGAACTGCGGCTTCTCGATTTCGTCGAGGAGCGCGACCGCGTAGTCTTCTGCCGAGATGCGGCTTTCGCCCTTGGCGTCAACGACGAGCTGCTCGGCACCCGTGCGATACTTCCCCGTGCGTTCGCCCGGCTGGATGAAAGCGGCGGGGCTGAAGTAGGTCCAATCGACTCCGGCCTTGCCTGCTTCGGTGCGATACACCCGCAGCGCGTCCCGGGCCGCCGAAGCGATCCCTTTCCACGCCGGCGGGAAATTCGGGGCATCGAGGAGCAGCACGCCCGGCGCAACCTCCAGGCTCGCGGCGCCGCCCACCACGATCAGCCGGATTGACTTGCCGGTTTTCTGGTTTGCGGTTTTGACTCCCTCGATCAACGACCCGGCCGCCGCAACTACCTGCTGAGGATCGGTTGCGGGCGGACCGTAGGCGCTGACGACCACGTCGTGTCCGGCCGCCGCGGCGGCGACGCTCTCAGGCTTCAGGATGTCGCCCGCCGTCACGGTCATATTGGGCCGCTTATCGGAGATTTTCGACGGGTCGCGGGCAATGGCCGTCACCTTGTGCCCGCGCGAAAGCGCCTCATTCAGGATGCGCTGCCCGATCATGCCGGTGGCTCCAAAGAGTGCGATGTTGCTCACGAGTGTTCTCCTTTCGCGATGGCTAAGCCAATTCCCCGGGATTGGATGTGCGACTACCGGATGCGATTCGCCCCCACGCACCTTTTCGCGTGCTAGAATCGCGGATTCCTTTCGGGACACATGCGACCGTGTGCGCGTCCAGCCACCATTCGACGAATTCGGCGAGCGCCTCCATCAGGCCGTGCCCGCTGTGCGGCGCGATGGACCGCAAACTCCTGGCTCGCCGCGATCGGTGGGACATCGTCGAATGCACTCGCTGCCGCATGGTCTTCCTCGGGAGCGAGCTTCCCTACGCCGTGCAGGCCAAGGATCACGACTGGGT
>Ga0187872_10001242_pt1 | contig 26723 bp, 29 predicted proteins | sample June2016WEW_16_4_FD_132973 | JGI IMG/M metagenome (GOLD analysis project Ga0187872, IMG submission 132973) | Peatland microbial communities from SPRUCE experiment site at the Marcell Experimental Forest, Minnesota, USA - June2016WEW_16_40 | ecosystem: Environmental > Terrestrial > Soil >...
AGAATCGGTTTTGGTGATGGCTACCGTGACTGTGCCAACTGCAATTTTTTTTTTGATAAATATAGCAAATAACTGAAGATTAGAAGGGGCTGAGATACTGTGATCCTTAGAACAAGCCTTCCAAGAAAACTCTGTTATAGGGAAGGAAGCTGTTCCAAGGTTCCCAGCTCCATACCAGTCTACCCTGAACCCCCCGCCAACTAGTACAAAATTATCAGATGGAACACCAGTTTCAGCTTCAGGATGTGACGCCACTCCACTAGCAGCCGTACTGACGTACATTGACTCTAGCAACTGCTGCCTATTTATTCCCTTAATCTTTATTCCGATTACATGGGTGATTAGCTCGTGTGGATGAGGATACTCGTGATCTTTAGAACTAACAACCCATCCAGATAGATCATTGTTCGGGTAAGAGGCAGTCAATAATGCTCTATAAGGAGATTGATCAGTAGTTTTGCCACCACCGCCGATAGCTAGCATATCATCGTCACCGACTAATATTTCTTCATCTATCCAATGTTCTTTCGGAGGACTAGATATGTGTGAGAATACAGACACGGTGATTAATCCTGAAGTGTCATTAAATGTAATGTTGTAAGTTCCTACTGAGCTCATGTTGAATCCCCTAGTTCTGTTGTAGTGATCTCGCGCTTATTCTGGCTATATTTCTTTAAAATTAGTATTTTTTAACTATTTCCCATTATGCAAGGAGTTATATAAAATATTTACTTATTTATAAATATATCACTATTTTAAAAATTCACATTGCTTAAACTAACAAAAAAGGTAAATTTTGATCTTTTTATCAATGATATTTTTTTGCAATCCTGTCAAATTTGGTAGAAGCATTTTTTTTACTCATAAAAGATTATCTCTTCGATCAGGAAAATGGAATTCACAATCTCATTACTAGTTTTTAAACTTTGCATTGGTAAAGGAAGCTTTTCTTCAATTTGGTGTTAAACGTTTTGATAGAACTTATTCCTTACAAACACTCTCTTGCAATTATACTTGTATATTCATATTTAATATGGAATGATAGAGTTTACAGGCACGTAGGTGAAAATCAGGTTTTGCGGCTTTGTGTGGATTGAAAATAATTATCCAATTGAACAAAGATTTCTAAAATAATAAAAATCATTATAAATATTTAATTGTTTTTTTGATTGTGAAACATTTTATGTGATATCATTTTTTGTTTAGAAACTATTTTTCGTGTAATTAATTTAAAATAATTGTGAAGCTGTTATAAATAAGTGAGAATTAAATGCTGAAACAACAAGTTAGTAAATAAAAAGGTATTCTTATTCTTTTAATCAGAAAAAGATATTATATATACATATATATAATTTTGGGGAATGAAATGAAAGTTCTTTATGTTTATGCACATCCTGACCCTAAATCATTTAACTCTGCGCTGAAAGATATCGCTCTTGATACCCTGAAAGGAACAGGGCATGAGATAATACTTTCCGATCTTTATGCAATGAAATTTAACCCTGTTCTAACAGCCACAGACTTTCCAGAACGAAAAAATTTGGAGGTGTTTAAACCTTTCTTTGAAGCTATCAAGGCATCAAAGGAAGGAACTTTTGCTCCGGACATTAAAGGAGAGATGGAAAAAGTGAAATGGGCTGACATGTTAATTTTTCAGTTCCCGATGTACTTCACAGCCATGCCAGCAATTATGAAAGGCTGGATAGATCGCGTTCTGGCTCCTGGATTTGGTTTTAATCCAATCACTAACAGTATCTATGATACCGGCCTTTTAAAAGGCAAATACGCAATGCTTGTTACAACCACCGGATCTCCAAAAACAATGTATTCTGAAGGAGGAGCACATGGAGACCTTAACAAACACCTAGAATCATTAACTCACTGCGTATTTGAATATATGGGATTGAAAGTTCTTCCTTCTCACATAATTTACGAAGCAAGTAGTATGTCCAGAGAAAAAGGGACTGAAGAACTGAAAAATTACAGGAAACAGTTACTTGAACTTTGACTTCGAGAAAGAAAGTTCCAAAAAATTATTGTGAAAAATCAAGTTCTCGTTATGTGTTTCTAAAATCCATAATAAACAACTTGTTGAAATCGAAAATTTATTTAATTCTCTATACTTTAGTTTTGTTTAGAGTACTATATGATTAGTTTTTTCTAATATTTCCATTTAGGATTGTGGTTTAGGCTAATTGGTTCCAAATGCTCCATGAGCTTCAGATGTTCTATAAATCACATAAGCTCCAAGAGTTCCAGAAGCTCCATGAGTCAGAGATTGAGTCAGAGATTAACAATGTTTTCTTTTTTCTTATTACTGATGGCATTTAGGAAATTCAGAGATTGAGTATAAAACATATATAATTAATATGGCAATTAAGATATGCAATAGTATAATGATTCAAAGATAATATTATGAAAATTTACTGTGTTGATATTCACATTCTCATTAAAGATGGGCACATTATCATCAAAGAGAAAGAGCTTAGTGAAACAGAATGAAAATAACTATGGGACGATTTACGGCAAACAGTTTAAATCCTGTGATCGGTCTGGCAAATGATGGGACTATTCTTTATTCAAATGGAGCAGGTGAGCCCTTATTATATGAGTGGAACGTGAGAGTCGGGGAAAAATTTCCTTCTTATATCGAAGATTTCGGGCAAAAGATAATTTTCCAGAAGAGCCCGAAAAAAATGGAAGTTAAAGTGGGTAATAAAGTATACCTGGTCACATTTAATCCCACACCTGACGAAAGAGAAGTAACCCTTTATGGATTTGATATAACTAATCAGAAAGAACTTGAAAAAAAACTTCAGGAAAGCGAAAAAAAGTATCGCGATATAGTAGAGACAGCTAAAGAAGTAGACGCTAAGTTGGGAGATACATTTGACTACATAATAGAGACAGCTAACGAAGTAAACGCTAAGTTGAAAGAAACACTTAATCATTTAGAAGAATTAGTTAGAAAGCGTACATTGGAACTTGAGAGTGCTTATATATCGTTAAAGGAAAACGAACTGAGGCTTGCTGAAGCTCAAATGATAGCTCATGTTGGAAATTGGGACTGGAATCTCGTAACTGATGAAATGTACTGGTCTGATGAAATGCATCGTATTTTTGGGTTTGATTCTCAAAAATTTGGCGCTACTTATGGCAACTTTTTAAGTTATATACATCCCGACGACAGAGATTATGTGGATAATGCCACTAAGGAAGCTTTAAAAGAAAAAACTTATGCGATTGATTATAGAATCGTTTCAACTGAAGGAGAAGAGCGCTTAATTCATTCAGAAAAAGAAGTTACCTTCGAGAAGGAAGATACCCCTATTCGAATGAGAGCGACAGTTCAGGATATTACTGAGCGTAAAAAAGCTGAAGAGAAAATTCGAACATTGGCGAATATTGTGGAATCATCAAGTGATGCAATCCTTACTTTATCCCTTGATGGTATTGTTACTATATGGAATAATGGTGCAGAACAGATTTATGGTTATTCATCTGAAGAAATTTTAGGAAAAAGCGTATCAATACTCGCAACAGATGATCTCAAAGATGAAACAAAAAAGCTAATTGAAAGGGTTAAGCTGGGGGAAAAGATCCAGCACTATGTAACTTCAAGGTTAAGAAAAGATGATAAATTAATATATATTTCAATGGCTCTTTCTCCGATTTTTGATGCATCTAGAGAGCTTGTGGCCATCTCAGCTATTACTAGAGATATTACTCAGAGAATTGATGCCGAAAAATCTTTATTAAAAGCTGAAAAAACCAGAAAGAAAGAACTCCATCATAGAATCAAAAATAATTTGCAAGTGGTCTCTTCCCTACTGGATCTTCAAGCTGATAAATTTAAAAATAGAAAGTTTATTAAAAATTCGGAATTTTTGGAAGCTTTCAGAGAAAGCCAAGATAGAGTGATATCTATGGCTCTTATTCACGAGGAACTATATAGTAATAAAGGTGAAAAATTCGAAACTCTTAATTTATCGGCATACATTCGAAAACTGGTTGGAAAACTTTTCCAGACTTACAGATTAGAATACAAAAATATTCATTTGCACATGGATCTGGAAGAAAATATATTATTAAATATGGATGATGCGGTTCCTTTTGGAATAATTGTCACTGAACTAGTTTCAAACTCTCTTAAACATGCATTTCCAGGGAGAGATGAAGGGAAAATATATGTCGGACTATATAAAAACGAAGACTGCGAGCTCAGAACTAGCAGAGAAGAACGCAAATGTGAAAGCTTTAAGAGTACCAGTTTCATTTTGAAAGTTTCAGATGATGGGGTAGGTATACCAAAAAGTATCGATTTTGAAAATTCCAAAAGTCTTGGTATGCATTTGGTAACCACCCTAGTAGATCAATTAGATGGAAAACTTAAACTGAAACAGGATAATAAAACGGAATTTACTATTAGATTCATAGTAACAGAAAAATAAAAAAGCATTAACTAATCTGAGATACACAGTTTTTATAGCAAAACTATGCATTTATGATAACTTGATATTTCCATATTTGTATGGTTATAACAAAATTCAATCCCGTTTTTCAAAAAGGGAAGGGGAAAGATTAACATCTGTTATAATTCATGAGATCGGGATTATATGATTGATATACTAAATAGTTAAAGCTATTACTACATAATATATGTTCAAAAACTATATAAATAACAACTTATATTTAGAATAGTGTGAATAATGTTTGTAATTTCTAGTTAATACAGGAAAAACAATATTTTGTGGAAAATGAAAGGAATTATGATATACAGGAAATTATGAAAGTTAACATAAATGAAGCTACTTTACAAAAGTTGACCTTAACTGGAGAAACTTCAAGAGAGTTAAGCTTATAGGAGTTGACTTTATAAAAGCCAACTTAAAAAAATCCTGCTTTGAAGGAGTTAATCTTGAAGGAGCTGAATTTAGAGAAGCTCACTATTTAACATTTGAACAGCTTTCTAAAGTGAAGACATGATACCTTTCCTTTATCACGAAAATTTAGTTCTGTATCAACTAAATAGGATGAACTCTCTGTTCTTTTTCTTTTGCCACACAAAAAATAGAATTTATCGTTTTGCCGATGTAGAAGTTTTCATACAAAACCTGACTATCGTAGGGTTAAAATGATTCAAACTTTTGAACAAAAACTATACCGCTGTTCAATCGTTTTATGTTGGATGCTCTAATTTATGTAAGTTTTTCAATGTTTCTGTGTCGTTAGGGTTAAGTTTTATTGCTTTATTGTAAGCAAAGATTGCTACCGCCTTATCGCCTTTAGCTTCGGCAATGATCCCCTTTGCACCCCAACCAACGGCATCGTTTGGATTAAGTACCAAGCCTTTATCGACATAACTTTCTGCGTCTGCATATTTACCTTGCTTGTTTACCTTGCTTGTACAACCCGAAGCCTTTCGAAATGTAGTAATTTGAATAATTCGGGTTTAATAAAAATGCACGGTCAAATGCTGCGTTTGCTTCTTTTATTTTAAAGTCTTGAGTTAAAGCCAGCCCTTTAAAATACCACGCTTCGGCATTTTGCGGATCTAAGCTAATCGCTCTATTAAAATTTGATATAGCATCATCATATTGTTTGGAGTTAGCTAGACGAATTCCTTTTGTGACAAGAGCGTGGGATTCCGTTGATGCAGATACGATACCTGCTAGTAGTAAAAGAGCTAGGGTAGTTATTCCATAAATTTTGAGCTTTCTATTTACTGAAATTTCCATATGCATATACTTAGAAATATATTAAATTATTAATAAATATTGCAGAATAAGTACTCCTAATTTGTTATGCCGTTCTTTTATTTGCTTTCAATCTATTATTTATTTTTTTGATTCCTGTTTCATCATTATAATTGCTCATTTATTATAATTTGTCCCAAATTTAGCTCGATTAGCATGGCCCATGTCTAGGATTATTTGATTGTGTTTAGCCTTTCCTTATACTCAATAGTATTTTCATTATCACAATTCATTTTGCCACGAAACCTTATCCAGCAATGCTATTTTTTTGTGCACAAGTATGCCATGAAATTATTATTGTCAGTAATAGCACTATAGCTAAATCCAGCGCGCTCAAATATTCCTTCCATTATCCAGGAAAAAGTTGAATATTCTTTCTTAACATGATTAATTGCTCCCAAATAAGGATCGTCACCGATATCCTTTAGATAATTTATCCAGTTGTCGATTCTTGTTTTTATTTCATCAACACCACATGAAAAAATAATGTCCCCTAAGAAAAATTTTCCTTGGCTTTTGAGTGATCTATAAATATTGCTTACTGCGATCATTTTCCAGAAATCTGAAAGGTGGTGAAGCGCCATGTTGGAAACGGCGCAGTCAAATTGCATGCCGGGAAAATCAAATGAAAGGAAGCCATAATTGAACCATTCAATATTTGTAATATTTTCTTTTTCTGCCTTCAACTTTGCGTAATTCAGCATTGTTTGTGAAACATCAATAGCGTAGACTTTTTTGCATATCTTTGCCGCTTCAATAGCAAAGTGTCCTGTGCCTGTTCCGATTTCCAGCAATGTATCGTTTGAATCAATATTAAGAGTTTTGAATATCAATTCAACTTCTTGTTTGTAATTTCTGAATTTTAGCATCATGTCGTCATAGGTTTCTACTTTTTTGATATCGGTAAAATCTGTTCCGATTTGAACAAATTCGTTGTATGTCCATATACTTTCCATTATTTGTTCCCTTCTGTAATTTGTTTTTGGTAATTATAGGATTTTGGGTTCGGTTGCGTTAATCAATTATTTGGAATAGTTCTATAATAATTATATCTTTTTCTTGAATATTTTGATTTTTATTCATTTATTATAGATTTACATATTTTTTTGAATTTTTGCAACGGAACTACCAGAAGTACCTAATTGTATATTCTCATCAGGTCGTCCATTCTCTAAAAGTTGTCTTAGCTCTCGTTCTAAAGACATAGTCCCTTCTCCTTATCACAAAAATTTAGTTTTGTATCAACTAAATAGAATAGAATTACTATAATTTGAAAGATCTCTTCTTCAGTAATGCATCAAAAGTTCTGTAAAATCGGATTGACTCTAGGATTTTTTGACTTTTATTTATTACTTATAGATTTACATACTTATTCTGAAGTTTTTGCAACGGAACAAATCCTTTTTTGTAGTGAAAGAAAAGGAGATGAAATAAACAAAAATTTAATTTGTCGTATATGTGCAGGAAACCCAACCACAAACTTCCTGCGCATATATCTATAACGGTTTATTCCACTATCAAATACGATTAAACATATTATATAATTGATAGAATAAATTATTCTGAATAATAGTTCAAAAAAGAAATAGGACAATACTGATTACCACCAGGAATTCCATTATTGCCCTGAAAAATTAGGTGACCAACCCTTTTAAATTATGCATGGAGATTACATTTATCAACATGAAATTAACAACAATAAAATGTTGTTTGTGCAGTTGGTGAGATCATCGATCCGATAATTTTAAGCTTATTTTTCCCTAACTGTTTAACTCGTTCTGCTAGTAGACTGAGCAATTTTTGTTTTTCATTGGGAAGAAAAAACAGGATCAACCCATTTAGGATTTATACACGACCATAATTTGGTATGAGATTTAACTTAGTTTTTTTAGAAGAAAATCTATGCTAAATTTAGGAATTTATTTGGAAATAATAAAGACATAATTAATATTAAATTGTTGTTCCAAATTAAAATTTCTTATGTGGAAGTAACTTTTATTCCGAAACTATTTTTTGTACAATTAATTAATAATAATTGTGGGGATTTTGTATATTTTGACTGAAATTAGTTGATCAAGAAAAAGGGTCGAATCGCTTTTTCAAAAAAATGAGGCACAAAATTATGAAGTTTCACAAGCAGATATTTACAATCTTAATTTTGGCTATTTTAGGGGCCACTGTCGCGAGCACAAGTGCCCAACATTACAATGGAGCAAAGGATAAACAATTAACATCGTTGAATTTTTCGAATATTATGAACAATCCCGTAACACCATGGAATCCGAAGTCTATTTATCCTGTAATTGATTCCACAGCTTATATCCACCCCCAGGCTTCGGTCATTGGAGACGTGATAATCGGTGCTAATGTGATGGTTTCTCCCATGGCATCAATCCGTGGAGATGAGGGGATGCCGGTTTTCATAGGTAAGGATAGCAATGTCCAGGATGGAGTCGTGATTCATGGTCTTGAGACAACTGACGAACAAGGTAAGCCGGTCGAAAAGCACCTTGTTTATGTCAATGGTAAAAAATACTCTGTCTATGTGGGAGAAAATGTTACTCTTGCTCACCAGTCCATGGTGCATGGTCCAGCTTATGTAGGTAATGATACATTTATTGGCTTTCAAACTCTTGTTTTCAAGGCAAAAGTAGGAGACAACTGTGTACTTGAGCCAAAATCAGCAGCTATTGGCGTAACCATTTCTGACAATAAGTACATTCCAGCAGGTATGATCGTCACTTCCCAGACAGACGCTGATAAGCTGCCAATAATTACCGAAGACTTTGCATACAAGCATACAAATGAAGCTGTAGTACACGTAAACACAAACTTGGCTAAAGGATACAATAGAGCAGCTGAACTTGCTTAATCGTTATGGGAAATCAAAATTTATTATGAATAGGAGAGGAGATGCTGTTGATGATGTACACGTCAACAATATCTAATTTATGGTATGATGTTTTTTATTTGTTCTGCAAAAATAGTAATTGCTCTTTTACTTTATAAATATTTTTTAACAGCGTCTTTCTTAAAATAAGATGCATAGGTTTTATAGCAAAAGCTGTGCATTAAAATATCAGTTTTGTAAGCCATGAGCGCTGATACGATTACTTTCTCAAAATACATGCTATTTGAGAAAATCTTTAATAGCGCATACAACCTTTTTTCATATATGCAAGAGACCTATAAGTTTTCAGCAGTAATCCATAAAGAAGGGAAATGGTACATATCATGGTGCCCAGAACTTGACGTGGCAAGCCAGGGGGAAACGATTGAAAAAACGATTGATAACCTTAAAGAGGCTGTAGAACTTTATCTTGAAGATGAAGATGTTCAAATCCCTACTGCAGGCTCGATCCTTACCACAATAATTGAGGTTTCCCATGACAAAGCTTCCCATACTGTCAGCACGTGAGATTATAAAAGGTCTCACTAGCCAAGGATTTAAGGTGGTTTCACAAAAGGGCAGCCATATCAAGATGAAAAAGAAAACATCGGAAGAAACACGTATAGTCATTATCCCTGACTATAATGAAATTCCTGTTGGAACTTTGCAGTCAATAATCCGGCAGGCAGGCTTGACACCTGAAGAGTTTATTGAACTTTTTTAGAGCCCATTCGAAAAGTTTTGTGATCTGTTCTGCAAAACATTATTCACCTTCTTAATTTATAAATTTTTTTCGGGTCATACTTTTTTGTAGAGGTTATATTCAAAAGAGATAGTAAGATGAAGGAGACAATACTGTGAAAGAGGATCAAGCAAGCTTCACTGCAATGACAGTAGCCTACGTGCGTGCCTATCATTCCATACATGCAACTCAAAAAATTTTTGACGACTTTTTGGCCTATGAGTTGATACCCATGGAAAAAAGGGCACTAATTGAACAACATTTAATTGAACAAAATATGACCTTGGATCAACCGTTTGAAAATACAGAGTATGCTGCATTACAATCTAAGCAAACAATTAGTCAAGAGTTATTAAGGCAAGCAATCAGTAGATTGGAAGGCTTTTTCAATAGCCGTGCACGGTATGCTGAAGACGCCTTAAAAAAAGCAATCAAAAAAGGGGTAAAGCAGTATGTGATTCTTGGAGCAGGAATGGATACATTTGCATTCAGACAACCTGAAATGATGGAACATTTGGAAGTGTTTGAGGTTGATCACCCAGCTACACAAAAATTTAAGCTTCATCGCATTGCTGAGTTGGGATGGAAACATCCAGCAAAATTACATTTTATTCCCATAGATTTCACGAAGGAAAACCTGATAACAGCACTAACTAGCTCATCTTATTATGACCAAAAAGTTAGAACCTTCTTTAATTGGCTTGGTGTCACCCCTTATTTGACCCGTGATGAAATATTTACAGTATTCCACTCAATCACAAAAATTGCTCCCCCTGATAGTATTATTGTTTTTGATTATCTCGATACCGATGCTTTTATTCCTGAGAAATCGTCTCCACGAATGAAAAAAACGTTGGAGTATTTAAGAAATATAGGCGAACCGATGATTACTGGCTTAAATCCGTTAATTTTAGGAGATGAGCTAGCAAGTTTAGGATTTAGTCTCCAGGAAAATTTAAGGCCAGAAGACATCGAAGAACGTTATTTCAAAGGACTTACTGATGAATATCAAACACAAGAAGATGAGCACTTTGCATATGCAGTTGTCAAATAGTTAGGCATAACAATATGTCAATGAGAATTCTAATTTATCCATGATTTTTCCTTTGTGGGTTTTCTGTTCAAATTATGCACAGATTTAACATTAAAATCTATGCATTAAAATACTAGTTTTGTAAGTCTACTTGTGACTATGGACCGTGTTTTTGTGGTTGATAAACTGAAACAAGAATAGTATATCTTGTGAAATGACATCCAGCTTATGTACATTTAAAATAAGACTGTATTTTTGGTCATACTCTAAAGTGTATAAATCGTTATCTAAAAGGCCATCAATATGAGAATTTTGAGTATTCAGAAAAATTGATTAACCAAGAATCGCAAGAAATTGAAGTGCTTATTCCTAAAGAGATGCTAAAAAAGTACGTCGCATATTCACGTACTCGCATATTTCCTGTGGCTACTCCTGAGGCTATGGAACAAATGAAAATTTTTTACATAAATATAAGGGAAATGAGGAATATAAATCAAAATGCACCTGTGCCCATAACAGTGCGAAGCTTGGAAGCTGTTCAGAGATTATCAGAAGCAAGCGCAAGAATGAGACTATCTAATGAAATATCCAGAGAAGACGTGGAGTTTGCAACTAAATTAATGTTCCGGTCCCTAAAAGATATCGGCATGGATGAAAATGGGATACTAGATGCACATTTGCTTATAGGTCTTTCGTCAAAGAGCCAGCAGGATAAAACCAAATGGATACTGGAATATCTTGACAAAGAAAGGACCGAAGAAGAAGCCATAAGTCATATGAAGTGTGGATATAAGGTTCCAGAAGATCAAACGAGGGGACTAATTCAAAAATTGGTGCAAAGTGGAAAAATTAGTCATGTAGGTAATGAGGGTTATAAGATAAAGGGGTGTTGAAAATGGACTCTGAAGACATTAGTATAGTATCGAAAAAAGAAAGAGAATCTAAAGAAATCACTCCATTATCCTATACTTTTTATAACAATATAAAAATATATTTGCAGGAATTAGAGAATGAAATAATAAAATGCAATCCGAGATCAAAAGAAGCTTTGATGTTATCGGATGAGCTCAATACGAGTATAGGGAGAATTAAAGATATTTTCTTCTTAAGAAAAAATAAATTATTTGTCATGGTTGCACAGGCATCAAGTGCTGATATGATAAATTCACCGCATAAGAATTACAATAGGCTGTTACCTGAAGAAAAACGACTTTATGAATCTTTAACTCAATCAGGAAAAAATTTGAAGACAGAACTTTTAGATCCTGTTATTTCTTCAAACAACGAGGGAAAAAAAAATTTTATAGCTTAGGATAATCAATGTCTAAATAGATGTTAGTTCATAGTTTAGAAACGCTTCGACCTTTATAGGCATAGATAGAAAGCATTATATGGCTAAAGTGGACGAATAATAACATTGCCTATGAGTGATACTGAATCGCTCACCAAAAAATGTTGGTAAATCAGTAGTTTATCTAATCAATATTTTTTTAGAGTAACTACACTACACTAGAATTACGAAAAAAAAGTAGGATATGTTTCTATATCTAAGGGACATCTCTAGACTAGACTAGAGCTCTATTCTATAGCTATCTTATCTAAACCTTTTTGTAATCTTTTTTAATTCGACTTAATCTCACTTTCGTCACTTAACGTTCTTTTCTACTTATTTAGATTTCTTATTCTATTCCTGAAAGTGCTTTAATTTGTCTCTATAATGAATAGATGATGATGTGATACGTAGGTTCCCTTATGTCTTTGCAGCAGTAATCTACTCTACCTCCTCTAAACAAAAAAAACAAACACACAAATGATAAAGGCACAGAATACAGATAGATTATATTATTATTTAGTTATTAGTTAGTTTATAGTTATTGTTTTTCTTTTACTTTGTGCTTAAATTGCTTATTTTCTTCAGGTCTAGTTCCAAAATTATTCCAGTTTAAATTTTTTCAATTGAAATTTTCTCCATAACCAATTATTTTGGTGTAATTATGTTGTTGATTACCATTACCATTATCCATTGATGATAAAGCATATATATATATCAATAAATAGTATATAGTAGCGTGGTTTCTTGAAAATTTATGGACTGATAGGCTTGCATAATATGAAAGGTGATAAAAATGAGTTTTATTAACAATAGGAAGCAGGAGAGCGATCCGAAAATTGCGTTAAAATTAACGCCGAAATTAAAAGAAGATCATCTCCAAGATCGTCCATGCACGTTGGATAAAGGTTCGATAGAGCTTTGGAAAGTTGTAAGTGTGCTCAGTGGAGATTGTGACCTACCAATCGAGCAACAATCTTTTTCATGCACTCAGATACTTTTTGATAAAGAAGGCGAACATAGATATTTAAATTTATGCGAAAAAGCAATGCAAGAGCAAGGAGTTGCGTTTGATCAAGAATTGGGTACTATTCGTAAATTGGATTGCACTATAGTCAATGAAGATGGTAATACAGAAGTAAAACCTTTGTTTTTGCTGATTGATTCAAAAATTGGTCATGGAGTGGACTGTGAGTATTTAACTGAAGAGTTGTTAAATAATTTGTTATAAATTCTATCTATTTTGTTCTAAAAGAATTGTGGAGGAAATCAAAATCTCCCTTACTCATTTAGTATTATTAATATAATTTCCATGATTATGGAATCCAAATTCGTTTTATTAGCTTAGGTGATCCTGCTAATCTTAGATGCCAAAAAGGTGATCTTGTGAGGCGAAGGAGAATACCTGCAGCCCATAGAAGGATTACTTTGAAGGTGGGTTAGACCTTTGAATAGCAACTTAGTTTAATTTCTTATAATATTTTCCAACATGCTCTAAATAATAAGACCCAAAACTAAGAATATAACATTTATGTACATCCTATTTTAAAAGTTAAGTAAACACTAATTACTTTTAATATATTTTCTAAAAGTAATAAATACATATAAAAAATTTCACGAACCTACCCCATGTTCTAGTTATGTACGCGCATGGGGAATTAAATTAGTCTAAAAATGACTTAATCTGAGCCCACTGGTGATACTTTTGTAATAAGTTCAATGATTATCATTACTTTTTTAAAAAGATGGTCCACAACGCCTGAGAATGGCTTATTATGGATTTGATGTGTATAAACCCATTTCCATGTAGAACAAAACTAACTAAATATTCAAATACAATACTGGTTAATATTAATCGTAAAGTAAAAACGGTGATAATGTGGCTCGTCCTTCAAAACTGACTCCGGAAATACAAAAAAGAATCGGTGATAATATTGCACTCGGTTTGACTTACCGGTTGGCTGCCGAATCGGCTGGTGTAACTTACAAAACGTTCAATTTATGGTATCAAAATGGGAGGACAGAGAAATCTGGGAAATATTATCAGTTCTATAAATATATCCAAAAGCGGAACGCTGATGCCGCAAAAGTTCTTTTGGAACGCATAAACGAAGCAGCAAGATCTGGTGACACGCAAATGTGTACTTGGATACTCGAACGTCGTTTTGCATCAGACTTCGGACGTCGGGTATATAGGAAAACGAATCTTGTTGCAGACAATCTGAATCAGAATGTGAATGTTGAGATAAAAGTTCAGGACGCAGATGCAATTCGGGAAGAAATTCTAGCGAAGTTTGATCGGGTTGAAGAAAGTAATGAGTCATTAACTAGTTAATATTTTTCATCCTAACTTAATTCATTTTTAACAAGAAATATTATTCAATGCTTATTTTATTCTTTGGTATTATAAGTCTAACTTACCAAAATCGCCACCATGGTTTATGGTATTCTGTTTTTTCCGGTAGCAGCTTGATATTTAATTTGCCATTTTCCTGTATTAAAGTTTGAATGTGATATGATTGCTTTTCAATTTGTTCATCCTTTTTTGATAATTGAGAGATTAATAACTCAATTTGGTTATTCATATTTTGAATTAACATCTCATTATGTGCATGTGTCTCTTTAATTTGGATATCTTTTTCGTCTAATCTCGCACGTATCTGATTAATCATAATTGGTTCATTTTGATTAATAATTGATTCATTTTGATTAAATATCAGTTCACTTTGATTAATGTCTTTTTGCTTTACAAGTTTCTCAAATGCATAGTTAACCGCTTCATTCTGAGACTTGAATTTAAATGGTTCAAGTTGCACCCATAAATAACTGGGCACTCGTGCTTGTATTTTCACAACCTCATCATTTTCCATGAAGCAAAAATGATACGATATTATTAATAATTAATTAATTTGAAGCAATTTGATTAATTTGAACTAAATTGATTAATTTTGCAATATTTTGTAAATATACTTTATATCATGCAATGATCGAGTTATCAAAAGTATAGGTCAAAATTATTGAATTTTCACTATTTCAGTGGAACTTTTGACGTTGTTATCTTTTACGGTTCTGTTGTAAAAATAATTTTGCTGCCTTTTTAGGCTATAAATATTGCTTTTTGTATCATTATTGACCTGTTTGTGGCATATAAATGTCCCATTTGTGATGTTTTTCACTGGTTTTGTAAAATAGCCAGATTTTTTGCAACGGAACCCCTTTATGATTGTGATTCATTGAAAGGTTTTATCATATTTTTGAAAAGTTGGAAGGATCCTAAACTCGCTTATTTAGTGGAGATAGCAATAGAAAAAAATAGCCAAGGAAAAGGATCTGGAAGTTATCTCCTATCGCAATCCCTATTTAAGCTACAAAAGAGAAAATTATCTACTGTTGATTTAACTGTTGATCCTAATAATAAACAAGCTAAGCATATTTATTGTGATAAATTTGGATTTGAATCGGTAAAAGATCTAAATAATGAATATGGACAAGGAAAAGATAGACTACTCCTAAGATTAGACTTGGAAAAGTGGACTCCGAAATTCTCTAATTTCCCTTCATAACATGGAACAAATGCCAAAAATTGGAATTTATAAAAATCCACGATTGGGTCAGTTTTAATTTCACCTATAATTTCATCATCAGCAGGTGTAAATATAGCCAGTAATCAAGCTACTAGCAAACTTCAAAAAAGTACTAAATAGAACGCATTCGAGGTACAAAATAAAGTACAATTAATATTACGATTTAAATTTAAATTTTTGCAGTTACAGGTTTAAAGCTATTTATTTTTTAGTCCAATGCGTAAGTACTATTTTGATTTAATTATCTAGAGCCTATTCGAAAGTGCACAGTTTTTAGCACAAAAACTGTGCATGAAGTGAAAATCTAAAAACAGAAGCTTGGTAAATAGAAATATTGGCTCTAGATAATGTTTATGATGAAATAAAATAATATAGAGCCAATTGAAATTTAAAGATTTTTAGATACAATGTAATAAAAGTAGATTTGACTTTAAAATTTGAATCTATTACATGTATCTATATACACTGGTTAGCAGGCCCATACCCACTGGTTGGTGTTAGGCTTCCACGCCCAATCACAACTAGGGTAATACTTGGCCTAGGTAGTAATGGGCACGTGGTCTGTTGTTGTAGCCATAATAAACCCTACCGTGATGGACCACACCGCGATGTCCACCGCGATGGATCGTACCATGATGTCCACCACCGCGATGTCCACCACGACGTGCAGCGCTAGCTGCTACTGATGTTAAAGATACTACGAAAAGGATTACTAACGAAATTGCCAGTATTTTTTTCATTCTACTAGGTGATTATTTCAACATTTAGTTCTCTCCCTTTTCATCATTAATCCCTTTGTTTTGATATCGCAAATGCAATATAATCAAAATTATTGTAATTAAGATAGATCTGATAATCAAATTGATATTGTATTCTGCGGAGCAAAATACAATTTTGTGAAATTCTATAGACTGATTTTTTTTTCTAATCTATCGAATAGCAATGTTTATTCTTTATTTATGTTCACATTTAGCATTGATTTTGAGAGTTGTATCGCGATGTTCACTCCATACAAAATCTACAACTAAATATTTTTTTTCCATTGTATGTTTAACATGAATATGGTGATGTGCTGCGACGTCTTTTCTCTCGTCGAAACGGCCGGTTTTGCCTTGTGGGTTGTCTTCATCGTAAAAAATAATATCCCATTTTCCTTCATGTGGTGATGAAATTTCTAACTCAGATTCAATTTCTTTTTCGTGTTCCATTTCTTTATGCCATGTCCCTTGCCCATTCTTGATTGGTATATCTACAGCATTTTCTATCATAACTTCTCCTTTATTTTAACTTGAAATTTGATTCCTTAGTTCTGGATATATTTGACTGGTCACAATAGTTTATGGATTATACAAAATTTCGATAAATCTCTTAATTGAATAAAGTGATTATGTAAAGTTTATATACAGAAATCCCAAAATTTGAGATTTTGTCGAAATTCTGTATGGATTTCTCTTTTGAATATACTTTAAATTATTTTTTAAAAAAAAATTTCATCAATAAAAATTTCTGCTTCATAAAATATTTTAATCTTGAACTTCCATCAAATTAAATGTAGAAGTTCTTTTAAATTAGAACTTAGGATAAAAGAAGACGTAGGTTTACACACAAAAACTGTGCATAAATGAAACCATAAAAAAGACCTTTCATTTTTCCCAGTTGTATTATCTTTTACTTGGGTTAAGGCTGGACAGTAGGCTGAAAATGGCCTGAAACTGTACCTTCTGGTATCCCCCTAAGTAGGGGAAGCTGGTTGCTGGGGAAGGACAAGACACCGTCCAGTTTCCTGCGCCATTAAAGATATACTGACAAGGGCCAGACGAGTTCCATCTTTCGGAATGAAATTTACAGCATCTGTTCTTAAATGATTTAATTCTCCCCGAATGTGTTATTATTTTTAAATATAATAACATTAAATATTATAAATAATGCAAAAAGTATTAAATATGAGTTTACCATTCATATATATGGTTATACGAACAGACACAAAAGTAACAAAGCCTCCTAAATTTGTTATTTGACCTTGCAACACTTGATTTTCCTCACCTGTAAAAACATGCAGGTGGGGAATTTCTGGTGGACTGCTTTTTGCAGTGAAAGAAAATGATAAAGAACCAATCAGATCTCACAGAACCTTAGTTACACTTTAAAGAAATTTATTAAAGTAAATATGAAATCTGGAAAAATAGCTATATTTTATGACAATGGTTGTTATCTAGTGAAGATTTTATTTGTTGATAAAATTTTGATGTTATCCAGAAATAATTCAAAATATAATTAATATTAAATTTTTTCGATTTTTAAACTATTCCATGTTTTGTTTATCAAAATCCTACACGATGATTAAAGTAATATCATTGACATTGTTTCAATTATTTACTTGTAGAATTTGTCGGTGTTGGTTCTGGTTCTGGAAATATAGCTACTCCTGCTAAATTTGGACTTGGAGCTGTAGGTGCTGGAGCTGCGGGTTCTGTAGTTTGAATGGTATATGGCCTTCCCGATGTAAAATTGAATCCCGGGCAAAGCCAATTATTACCACCCACCCACATACAACCAGGACCATAGCCCCAGCCCCAGCCATAGCCGCCCCAGCCTCCACCGCCGCGTGCACTAGCTGCCACAGCTGTCACAGATGCTATAAAAAGGACTGAAAGCAAAATAGCAAGTACCATTTTCATTCTACTAAATGATTGTTTCGACATTTATTTCGCTCCGTTTATGTTGTTCAAATCAATAGCCTGCTAAAATATAGAAAATTTCGACAAATCAACATGCAATAGGCTTTGTAATTTAGTTAGGATTTCAGACAGTTAATTATTCCATTTTCTATATTTTTTGGTTCAACTGGATAAGTCCTAGAATGTTCTTATAAATCCAGATTGTCAAGTATTACATATAAGTAAATTTATATTACGTTTTTGGACAAATTTTAATTTTATTTATAAGTAAAGAGTTATTCTCATTCCTATCTTGAATGCTTCTCAAATCTTAAACAGGCCCCATAGATACCAATAGACTATAGTTCACAAGGATAACTAATGATGTACTGGCTTAAACTTATTCATATACATGTTTTGTACTGAAGTTTCAGAATTTCCTAAGTCCCATAAAGAATAAAAAAGCATTACAGATATCTTACTCAGGAAGCTGATGGGGATCAAAGAGAATATGGAACATTTGGAACTAATATACCCTATGCTATAATCATAAATAGAATTTTGACTTAAATTCGATAAGTATTACAATTTTTTAGTATTATGTCATAAAATATACAAAAATTAAAGAAAAATGTTAAATATAAAGTTGTCATAAAGTCATATGTCGATCCAAAAATGATGCAGAAACATCAACAGCTGCAGGAAAATCAACCTATTCTTCAGGTAACTGATTGAAGTAATATCAACGATGTTCCCGTTATCATCGTCTAGGATTTCAATAGAGCCAAACTGGGGCTTGCATTAATAAAGAATATATAATCAATTTTTTAAAATTAGAGTTTTGTTTTCCAAGTGTACTAGTCTTACATTTTTTAGAAACCATCAACAATAAATTTATTTAATTATTTAAATAAGTGGAGTAGTCTCCAGAAACACTCTATAAACACTCGTCTCAAGCATTTTATTATTCTTCGCATTAGGAGAATTTTAATGTTATGAAAAATTACTCAGTTAAAATAACCTTTCCAGCTTAAAACCATAAGAAATCAGTTAGGAGAAAAGAGAAAAAATGCACATTCCAGATGGATACTTAGGGCCGCATACATATATTGCATTTTGGATTATCATGATCCCGATATGGTATTATGCAGGACAGAAGCTGACAACAGAGCTCAAGTCCAGACAGGTCCCACTGCTGGCACTATCAGCTGCATTCTCATTCGTAATAATGATGTTCAATGTACCTGTTCCAGGTGGTAGCACAGGCCATGCCATAGGTGGTGGAATTATCGCTATAGTCATAGGCCCATGGGCAGCAACTATAGCTATATCTGTAACTTTGGTATTGCAAGCAATGATTTTTGGTGATGGTGGAATAACAGCCATAGCCACTAACTGCTTCAACATGGGAGTGATAGTACCCTTTGTCGCTTACTACGCCTATAACCTTATTAGTGGAAATTCAAAGATTACATCTTTTACAAGAGTTATCGCTGCGGCCATTGCTGGCTGGATTTCTCTGACTATTGCAGCGCTTTGTGCGGGCTTTGAATTAGGGATACAGCCAATTTTGGAGCATACGGCTGAAGGAGTACCACTTTATATGCCATATTCCTTGAGCGTAACTATTCCTGCCATGGTACTTGAACACGCTTTGGCATTCAGCATTCTTGAAGCACTGATCACAGCACTTATTTTTGCCTATATCCAGAGAACAGATGCATCTGTATTTTATGGAGAGAAATCTGAAGCTGATATCAATAGGAACGAAATCAATAGGGTAGTTACAACCTGAGGTAAGAATATGGATACGATGGTAAGAAACTTAGCTATTGGTATGATATTACTGATAATTTTTGTGCCTTTAGGTCTGCTTGCGGCAGGCACTGCATATGGCGAATGGGAAACAGAGGAGCTTAAAGATAAGGTTGGTTATGTGCCTTCTGGGTTGGAGGCGCTCTCTGACTTATGGCATCCATTAATGAAGGATTATAATATCCCGAACGGCCCTTCTTTTCAGGATTCGAAGCTCGTAGCGTCAGCAGCATACATCTTATCTGCAGTAATTGGTGTAATAGTTAGTGGTAGTCTCTTGTATTTCATTGGAAAGAAGGCTGCAAAACACTAAAAAATCGATTGAATTCTGGATTATTATGATCCAAATTTAAACTTTTTTTAGGATAGAACTGAGAATACTCGGGTCTAAAAGAGCTCAACTATTTTTTTCAGTGTCTTGATTTGCGGCAGGCATGCATATCGGATATAGTATAAGTGAGTAGGCTTGATATTGTGTCAATTTGAAAAAGAGTAGAAGGAAGAGCCGGAGTGATAAAACCCTTCCATAACAATTGGTATTTTGTGTTCTGCATCGTGCCAATTTGAAAGAGAATAGATGGAAGGGGGAATGAGGAAAACCCTTCCAAGACACCTGGTATTTTGTTTTGAAAACCTGAACCTTCCCATCTGCCTGCACTTATAGATAAGGAACTTCACCACCACAGAAATTCAACTACCACAAGTTCGATGAAGGGATTTCAGATTTCTTCTTATTTTTATTAGATCTTTTAGATAGACATATGGTAACTTTATATTTAACATTTTTCTTTAATTTTGTCATATTTAATGATATAAAAGTTAACAATTGTAGTAATTATATTTTTTTTAAGACTAAAATTTTTTGAACTAACCATTAGTTTCTGAGTCATTATTTACTACATTTTATTATATCTTATCTAAATATAACCTAATATTTTGATAGATATTCAAGTAAATATATAAAATGATAAAATAAGAGTTATTATAGGTATATTTCAATATATTTAATAAAATTTAGTTTTTAATATCGCTAAATTTTGGAGTGGATACAAACATGGAGAAACAAAATTTTGACAGAATGAAAAAAACACTTAGCATTCTTATGCTAGTCTTTGTAGTAGTACCATTGACATCTATGGCCGCTAGCGCAGCTTCTGGTTCTGGTGGTCATGGTCATGGAGATGGTGGTTATGGCGGTTTGGGAGGCTATGGTGGCTATGGACCTTATGGATTTTACCCACCAGCACCTTAGGGAACGAGCCAGGATAACGCTGTTATCTGCGGACCTTAGGATGCTTGTTGAATGAGCCTACAGCTTACCTTCCCCAGACTATTCTAGGCGATAACGGTTGGTAAAAATAAATAGTTGTTTCAGTAACGATATAGATCAGTGAGTAATCGAATCTTGAAAAAAAAAACATAGCATTCTGTATTAATAATACAGACAAAAAAGTAGATTGGACTTAAAGGAACAGACTTATTTAAAATTAATTAAGTGTGCGTTTTACTACTCTTTTAAGTAGGTGAGTGTAGGAGCACAGTGAATAAGTAATGAAGAGTTAAGATAATGAACATGCATAGATTTTATAGCAAAAACTCTGCATCAGTTAAACCAAGAAAGACATAAATTTTGTTAGCATAATCATTTCCTATGTAAAATAGAAAATCAAAGTTTTGGTAACGGAAAGTTTTGGTTTTCTAGTATCATAGATGCACAAAATCTGATTAAAGACATCAGTTCCCTGATGAAGTTACATTGCAGATTGAAAAAAATAGTCAAGTCATTGGGCTAGACTATCTACTGTCAGTAAACTTTACTTATTTCAGAATTCAAAGGATCTATTGCTATGACTCCTATACAACCTACAAAAAATTCTACTCCCTATCCTTCCGAAGATTATGACGCTAAGATATCCAATGTTATGCCCTATTATTTATCTTTCCATCAGGAGATCATCAATCTTGTGAAATCGCTGTCATCAAGCCCAAAAGTATGGATGGATACTGGATGTGGAACAGGGTCCTTAGTCAGTAAGGCCATTGCGGAATTTCCATATACCAAATTTCTTTTAATTGACCCTTCAGAAGGTATGTTGGATCAAGCAAGGAAAAAAATGTTTTCATACCCTACAGGAAGGCTTGAATTTTTGAAAGCTTCCCCTACGCAGGAATTCTCTCAGAATTTGAAGGAAAATCCAGATATTATCACTGCTATACAGTGCCATCACTACCTTAGCCGTGAAAGTAGGGCCAAAGCAACCAGAGTATGTTACGATCTTCTAAAAGAAGGTGGAATTTATATCATGTTTGAGAATATCAGACCACTAACAGAAGATGGCACTGCCATAGGGAAACAATATTGGGAAAATTTTCAATTGATCCATGGAAGGGATGAGAAAGAAATACAGAAGCATTTGGAACGCTTTGATACTGAGTATTTTCCTATAACTATAGAAGAACATTTAGAACTGTTGAGAGCAACGGGATTCAAGACTGTAGAGTTGTTTTGGTATTCTTATATGCAGGCTGGTTTTTACTGCATTAAATAATGCAGCTCATCACTAGCAGGCTTTCATCCATGTACATTTCTAATATTTAAATTCTAGTTCTACCATAAATTAAGTGAATCATATTGAAATTATAAATAAAGAACATGCGCATCTTTTTAAAAGGTAAATATTCATATCAACTTAAAAATCTTTAAATATATTTTTTTTCATGAAGTTGTCTCAACTCTTTAATTATGGACATAATCTATTTCCTTTATCACGAAAATTTAGTTCTGTATCAACTAACTAGGATGCGACTTTGCTAATTTTAGAATATATCTTCAATTACTTTATGTATTCTTTTGGTATTGTTTTTTCCTTTGTTTTAGATATTCTATTGCTTCATTTTTTGCTTGTCCTTTCAGTACATCAAAGGCAACACACTTTTTAAAAATCATATCAATCCTGTGATTTTGCGTTCTTTTTTCGTTTTAGATATGCTATTGCTTCATCGTTTTGTTGTCCTTTCATGATATCAAGGGCAACACACTTTTCAAAAACCATATCGATCATGTAATTTTTCGCCCTTGAATGAACCGAACTAGTTGGGGTAAATTTTAGTTCAAAAACACCTGTCTCCAAATCTCTATTCGATATTTGGGCAAGCTTTATAGCCGTTTTCACTAGGTTGTTCATTGTATTGTTGAGACAAAATCGGAAAAATTCCTTTGACCACCTTAATTTTTTCTTACAAAGTTCTTTGTCTATTTTTTCCCGTAGAAGCATATTTTTAATTATCACTCCTTCCTCTTCAGTTGAAGTACCGATAGAACTAAAGTATTCCTTAACTATAGTGTCTAAAACTAGCTCGTTGCTTTGCATTTTTTCTATCAAATTTGGATATCTTTCAAGAATTTCCTTTAAGGATTGGATGTTGGAGGGAAGCGAATATAATGTTGGAATGCATCCGCGTCTTTTATCTAATTTCTCTTTTATACTTTCAATATATCCATGTTCTTTAAGTTTACTTAAATCTCTATGGATTATATTATAACGTGGAACTCCCCCTGAATCAACATAGTTCAGTTCGTTTGCTAATTCTGCAGTCGTTTTAGAAAACTCTAATAAACTACTTAAAATTCGTTCTTGGTTCGTTTTTCCTTGCATATTTATATGGATAGTTCGAATTTGTATTAAAATATATCTGCAAGTAGCTGATTAATGGTCAACGATCCATATTCAATAATTCGTAAATTTTGATTTAGCATTTTATGTTCAACAGCTTAACCATTAAGTTTATAATGTTAGAATGTGTATTAAACATATCTGCATATAGCAGACTATATACAATGAGTAGATTATTCGCACGATGCATATTATCTGTTAGTAGCAGATTAATACTCAGAACCCTTATCGTATACAGACAAGAATGGACAGAAATGTTAAATCTATATTCAAAACAGGTTTACGAAGTATAGGAGGTACAATGTTTACATTTGGAAAAAGAAAAGTTGTCAAGCAGGGAGGTAGCTATATGATTTCGCTCCCAATGCAATGGTTTAGGTCAGTTGATACGGAAATGAAGACTGTAACTGTAGAAATGGACAGTGAAAACGCATTAAGGGTCATAGCCGGTGAGATCATACAGGATCAGATCGGCTATTAATTTGGAGCATTGAATAAAGTGCGGAAATTTGTATGAAAAGGCGCAGCTATATTAATTAAAAATATTGCTGGAAGGGTTTCGTGAATAAGGAGTTATGATTATGGAAAATAAAGAAAACTTAAATTTATCATCGGATGAATGCATGATCGAAATAACTAACAATACGTTTGGGTTTATAAATGAGTTACTTAGCTCCGTATCTGAAATGTTGGGCAATAAATTATTTCAAATAGATGCTCTTCAGGAGCCCAAAAGGTACATAGAAATTAATTTGCTACGAGAAAAAGCAACCAAGTTATCGGAATTAAGTACTAGAAGCGAAGAATCATTTGATCCAGTAAATATGATTCGACTGTTTCTAGAAGATTTGGCATAATGAATAATTTGAGTTAATTTTTTAGAAAAATACGAAAAAAGCTTGATTTCGAAATTAATGTATTAAACATGGTTACCAGGAAGCATTTTCTGATAGTGCAAATATCAAAAAATGCCAGTATGTATTGAAAAATCTACATGTGTTTTTCTGTGATTTCCAGAAATATATATGTGCTTTTTTCATATAAGTTTTGTGTATTGCACAAGGTTTTCCTGCATCATGTTTAAGCTTTCTTATTTACGCAGGAATTTATCAAACTGTCTAAACAGACCAGGTTTACCAGGTTTTTTTCAATTCTTTTTTTACATATTATTTTTTTACCATTGTTTAGAAAGTTAAATATCTTAAAAAATCTATATTTTATTCTTATGAACGGAATTGAAAAAAACCTGGTAAACCTGGTCTGTTTAGACAGTTTGATATTTTCACATCTATTCTTATTTCACAACTAAAACTAAAGAGTCAGAACATTATGTAGGCATTATTTCAAGAAGTATAACAGCTGGAAGTTTTCCTGATAATCAATAAATGACTTAATCTCAGTCCCTAAAGTCTGTTTTTAATTTATCTTTGGTGATTACCCATTGTACTTAAAAAAAGGCTTAAATCATTCAACAAATGATAATTCGTTTATTGCAAATCAATAGTAAGATAGAATCATGCTCTTTTAAAAATCTCACAAGGAAAAAAATGGCCTTATGTTAGACGTTATAAGCTTCAAAGCAAACTATGGAGTCTACAAATATCTGATTGAAAAAACTGACGAATTTGTTATGGATATGAAATCTTGGTCTCCAGATTGCACAGTTGATGAGATATCAGCTGCTGTTGATCTGTTGCAAGCAAATGGTTGGAGATTGCCAACTGCAACCACAACTTAACTTTCTCTTTTTTAACCTTTCAACTATTGTTTGTATCAACCTTTTAGAAAGTTGTATCAACTATGTATCAGGCTTTGTATCAACATCAAGAGACATGTATCAAGGTGTATCAAGGGTACAACACATTTTCATTAGGAAGAATATCTCCACATTAAACTTCCTAAAGTGTATATGCGTAATTCCTAGATACAATATACAAGGACTATCCTTGATACAGACCATTTCGTGGCAACTGACCATGATACAAAGGCTGATACAGCCTGATACAGCCTGATACAAACCAATTAAGTGGCAATTGATACCGATACATCAACATTTTCACCATCAATTGTTCTTTTACGGAAATATTTCTTCATTAAAACTGTTTCCATTTCACTTTATTTGGATACGGTAACGTAAATGCAGAATTCGGCTATGGTAGATTCGCATCTAGTATCATTCGGCAAGAGTTAACTTAACGACAAAGAATATTATAGACTAAGCGTTGAACTTTCTTTATTTATCTCGGAAGGGTACAGCCTAACTTTGAACACGTTGAAATCAATTATGCTTTTTTCCCCAACTGGCTATCATGACAAAATGTTATCATTTACCATTACCATCACCCATTAATAACAAACTATAGCTACTAATAAATTGTGTATAGTAGCGTAGTTTCTTGAAAATTGCCTGGCGGGTGGATCGGATAATATGCAAGGTGGTAAAACAAGATTTCAACAGAAATTTACAGAAGATATGTTCTGAATGCTTTATTAATTGACAGTATCAAGTCCACTGTGACTATTATGACTTAGTAGGATGCAGCAGGTCTACTGCTAAAAACATGCTTTATAAGCTTGTAAATGAAGGTAAAGTAAATAAAATAGAAATTGAAGGCGACGGTTACGATTGGCAGAAAGTAAAAGGTGATTAAAGTGAGTTTTATTGACAGTTACAAACAGGAAATTAATCCAGAATTCGCGTTACAAATGATGCCGGAATTAAAAGAAGATTATCTCCAACATCATCCATGTAAATGGGAAGAAGTTAGGATACAGACTGGAGTGCCGGAGTAAAAGTTAAGCTTGTGCATGTGACTTCAGAAATTAATCATGGGAATAAATTGTAAGCATTTAATTGAAAAATTTACCGATTTACTATAACTTCTAACGTGCTGCTTTTTGGTTTAATTACAGCCATTTCCGTATTCATTCAATATCCCCAATAAGTGATCCAAATGATCCTAGATGTCAAAAAAGTTGATCTTGTTAGCTGCAGATGAAGAAGAGCAAATGTCTGCAGCTCGGTGGTAGGTAGGTTTGCTTGAAAGCACTGGAAAGCGTTGAATCATAAATAGATTTTATTGATTATATATTTTTATGAATATATTATCTTAACTTAAGTTATTTAGTATTAACATTCTGTGGTTTTAGTCTCGTGGGTTCAAAATTACATTTCAGAATAAGCAAATTAATGCGCTAGCGGAAAACATTCTCAATCGTTGCCTTCATTAAGATTAATTGAA
>Ga0187872_10001253_pt1 | contig 26538 bp, 21 predicted proteins | sample June2016WEW_16_4_FD_132973 | JGI IMG/M metagenome (GOLD analysis project Ga0187872, IMG submission 132973) | Peatland microbial communities from SPRUCE experiment site at the Marcell Experimental Forest, Minnesota, USA - June2016WEW_16_40 | ecosystem: Environmental > Terrestrial > Soil >...
CAGGATTTCACGGTGGCGCCGGTGAGCGTGCTGGTGGACCCGATTCGGGCGTTGCGGGTGTTCGGCGTGGAGGAAAGCGGCAGCTTTTCGGAGAAGGTGCTCTATATCTATAAGAAGCAGCTTGAGGAGGCGGACCTGGTGGTGATCAGCAAGTGCGACTTGCTGGATGAGGCGCGGCTGGCGTCGTTGCGGGCCGCCCTCGCGGCGAGATTTCCGGGCAAGGAAATCCTGGCGGTGTCACCGCGGGAGGGAATCAATCTGGAGGCGTGGTTCGGGAAGATTGCCCGCGAAGAGCAGACTGCGGAGAGAGCGATGGAGGTGGATTACAAGGTTTATGCCGATGGCGAGGCGCTGCTGGGCTGGCTGAATTGCACGGTGCTGCTTTCGGCGAAGAAGGCGTTCGATGCGGACCTGTTTCTGAAGGAACTCGCGGGCGAGGTGCAAGCGCGGCTGCGGGCCGAAGGGGCGGAGGTGGCGCACCTGAAGATGACGCTGAGCCCCGAGGGCGGGTTGGGGGAAATAGGGGTCGTGAACCTGGCGCGGAACGACTTTGTGCCGGAGCTTTCGATGACACTGGGGGAGCCGGTCGAGAAGGGGGAGCTTATTATCAACCTGCGGGCAGAGGCGGCACCGGCGTTCCTGGGCCGAGTGGTCCGGCAGTCGTTGGGAGCGGCCGCCAGCGCCTTTGCGACGCTGGAAGTCCAACTGGACCACTTGGAGCACTTCCGGCCCGGGAAGCCGACGCCGACGCACCGGTTTGCAAAGGTTGCGGCATGAGGCGGGTGCCAAGGTGGTTTACAGGGGAGTTCTTCGGCACGTTCCTGCTGGTGTTTTTCGGGTGCGAGAGCGTGTGCGCGGCGGTGACGACCGGCGCGCAGGTGGGGGTGTTCCAAGTGGCGATTGTGTGGGGGCTGGGGATTGCGACGGCGATCTATCTGACGGGGGCACTGAGCGGGGCGCACCTGAATCCGGCAGTGACGCTGAGCATGGCGGTCTGGTCGAACTTCCCGAAAGGAAGGGTACTGCCGTATCTGGTGGCGCAGGTTTGCGGGGCGTTTGTGGCGTCCGCCGTGCTGTATTTCGTGTTCGGTGACGCGCTACGGGTGTTTGAGAGGGAGAACGGCATCGTGCGGGGCCAGGCGAGCAGCGAGGCGAGCGCGATGGTATTCGGGGAGTTCTATCCGAATCCGGGCGGGCGTCCACTGACACCCGAGGCGCGGCTCCGGATGCTGCCGGCCGCGGCTTTTGGCGCAGAGGTGGTTGCTACGGCGGTCCTGCTGCTGGTGATTTTCTGCGCGACAGACGAGCGGAACAAGGCGCGCCCGCAAGTTCTGACAGCGGCGACGATCGGCCTGACGGTGACGCTGTTGATTTCGCTGGCGGGGCCGCTGACGATGGGGTGCTTCAATCCGGCGCGGGACCTGGGGCCGCGTGTGTTTTCGGCGTTGGCGGGCTGGGGCAGGTTGCCGTTCCGGGTGAATGGCGCCGGATGGTGGGCGGTGTACATCGTTGCGCCGGTGGTCGGCGGGCTGGTCGGCGGAGGTATCTACACTGCCTGTTTCAAGCGGGCGTACCAGGAAGGTGACGGCGCAGGGGTTTAAGGACATCGTTCCGGGGGCCGAGGACGATGCCGGCTTCAACCGCATTCTGCAGGACGATTACGGCGGCTGCCGGCACAACGGGAAGGCCAACTACGTCTTTGCCGACGGGCACACCGGACTGTATAACGCTAACGACCTCCGTCGCGATGAGGTTGAATGCTGGTGGTCGCTCCAGTTGGACGCGCACGCCCAAGGGTTGGCGCCCGCCTTCCGGGCGGAAGGCAGCGCGCCCTGACATTTAAGCTCTGGCAAGCCCGGCTACATATCCCGCGAGAATAGTCTTCATATTCGATTTAGCTTGGAGTTTGTTGGCAATCAGGCTCTTCGTTTTGCGTAACGGTCCGCGACGAAGTCCCAACTGACCACCTTCCAGAACGCGCCAATATACTCAGGACGGCGGTTCTGATACTTGAGATAATAGGCGTGTTCCCAAACATCCAGGCCCAGCAGCGGATGCCCGCCCTGGCTAAGAAGCGAGTCCTGATTAGGAGTGGTTTCGATTCTCAAATCTCCCTCAGCCCAAGCGAGCCAAGCCCAGCCGCTGCCAAATACTTTTGCCGCAGCCTCGCTGAATTTGCTTTTGAAAGCGGCAAAACCGCCAAAAGCCTTCTCGATGGCCTGAGCCAGTTCCCCTTGGGGTTCGCCGCCTCCACTCCGGCTCATCATCTGCCAGAAGAGTGAGTGGTTGTGGTGGCCGCCGCCCTGATTCCGAACGGCGGTTCGGATTTTTTCAGGCACTGAATTCAAGTCCTTGAGCAGGTCCGCCACGGATTTCTTTCCGAGCTCCGGGAATTCAGCCACGGCTTTGTTCAGGTTTGCGACGTAGCCGGCGTGGTGCAGGTTGTGGTGAATCTCCATCGTCCGGGCATCAATGTTCGGCTCCAGCGCGTCGAAGGGATAGGGGAGCGGCGGCAGTGTGAATGGCCCGCTGGCGGAGTTCGCCTCGGCGGCTGCGCTCGGGGCCGTTCCGTTCTGCAAGGCCGAACCGATGGCGCAGGCCGTGGCAGCCAAGCCGGCCGTCTTGAGGGCTTGTCGTCGTGTCATCATAGGTGCATTTCTTTCATATAATCTGGATTGGGATAAGAATCAAAACATATAGCTCAGGATCACCTTGAACAGGACCGGCGCGGCCAGTTGATTGCCGGTGAAGTTCTGATACACGGGAATCTCCGCGTCCGCGTAAATTATCACTGGATGAATGTGAAGCTCGATTCCCGGTGACAGCAGGATGCGCTGGTAGCCGGTATCGCCGGGATCGGCGGCGACCCCGCTGTCGCCGGTCCGCTCGGAGAAGAGCACTTGCGCCAGGGGCAGGATTCTCACCCGACCGAGCGAGAGTCCCCGGTAATCAATCCCCGCCGCCGTATCGAGTTCGACGCCTGGACGATATTCATCTTGGATCAGCACCGGCACATCGAGTTGTAATTGCGCAAACCAATCCCATTTTCCATCCTTGGTCAGAGCGCCGCGATAAAAACCGCCGAGTAAAATGTCCGTGCTGCCGGTGCCGATTTGGGTGTCGCGGTCCACCAACTCGGGATCAAACGAATGACTGCCCGTCGGCAATTTCAACCCCAAGGTGACGCCCGCGGACAGGTCCGGGAAGAAGCCCGTGTAAATCCCCTCGACCCGGATGTCGCCAAGCTGGTTCCAGCCTCGCGCGGCGATGTTGCCGTTCGGGTCCGTTCCCCGGAAATAGCGGAAGTCGTAAGGCACCTCGATTTGGGCGCCCCAACTGCCATTGAACATGTATTGCAGACCCACCATGAGAAAGTCGGTCTGAATCTCCTTGTCATCATTGTCGGCCGCCGGCGCCGGCGCCGTGCCGCTCCGATTGTGGTCCTGGTCCTGATACGCATCTTGAACGTAGGCCATCGCCCCAGGGCCGCTGGGAAACATTGAACTCGTGCCGACATCGAAAATGCCGCAGCCGCACGCGCAGGCGTGAGCCAGGCCCCGCGCGAGCATCACGGCCAACACACCACAACTGACTTTTACTGTTACTGCGCGGTCCACGCCAAAGACTAAAGAAAGGCCCAATGCAGGCCGATCGCGCCGGCCAGCGCCACGGCCATCAGAAGTTTGGGCAATCTCGGAAACACAAAAAGACCATACGGCCAACCCCCTCCACGTCAAATCGTTTTTGCACAAGCAAAGCCGAAACAGTCTTGCTGCCGAACTTGCGCCGGTAATTGCACGTAGAAAAATCTTGCGAATACCGCTTGCTATTCGGCCGGAAGGGTGCAGGGTACGGAGGTCTGATAGATAGCTTGTCGCTTCCAGCACATGGTAAATCCTCAGGTGAACCTCGTTCAGTGATGATTTGAAACCCGAAGATCGGGAACGGTTTGGAGATAACAGGATAGAACTAAGGACGTAGAAACATCATAATGAACACAAAATTATTCGTGGGGAACCTTTCGTTCAACACAACTGAAAACGACCTGCAGGACGCCTTCGCGGCGCACGGCACGGTAACGGAGGCCAACCTGATGATGGACCGCTCCACCGGCCGTCCGCGCGGGTTTGGTTTCGTCACCATGGGAACGCCGGAAGAGGCGCAGAAGGCGATGGACGCCCTGAATGGGACCACGCTCGACGGGCGCAACTTGACGGTCAACGAAGCGAAGCCGAGGGAAGAAAGCGGCTCAGGCGGGCACCGCAGCGGCGGGCGGCGTGAGTTCAGCCGGCGCTATTAAGCGCACGATCTCCAGCCAGGCGTGGGGCCAAGGTCCCACGCCTTTTTTCTGACTATTCCCTCGCGGACCGCGCCTCGTGGGCTCAATTGGGCGCGCATCGAGATGTTCGCGTTGAGCGAGCGCGAGATGGGACAATTCGCCTTGGCCCGCAGCGCCGCATCCACAAAGTCGCACTGCGCCACTTTTGGCACGGTGGCAACCACATCCAGATGGATCTGGGTCATCGTCCATCCGGCGGCGATGTCCTCCATCGTCACCGTCGCCGTGGTATCAATTTGACGCGGGCGAAAGCCAGCTTCACCCAGTTCATTGGCCAGCGTCATGGAGAAGCTGCCGGCGTGAGCGGCCGCAATCAGTTCGGGCGGACTCGTCCCGCGCCGTTTAATGTCGCTGCCGGAGGCGTAGGGCGCTTTCTTCAGCACCGCACTCGGGGTGCTGATGGCGCCTTTGCCACGCCGACGGGTCCCCAGCCAAAGAACTGTCGCTTTTCGCGTATATGGTTTCATTCCGCCCCCAGCATCGCCCCGAGGCCGCACCCGCGCCAATACTTAGAATATGCAATGGCGATACCTCTAAGCTATGGGCGGCGAAGCAAAGATGAACGAACTCATTGCCAACGCGCTGGCGCGCGGGTAAAATCAAATCACGTTATGGAACTGCGTCACCTGCGATATTTCGTGGCGGTGGCTGAAAATCTGAATTTCACCAAGGCTGCCGCGAAGCTGCATTTAGCCCAACCTTCGCTCACCCGCCAAATCCATAACCTGGAGGAGGAGATCGGCGTGCGCCTCCTGAACCGTTCCAAAAGTCGGGTGGACTTGACCGAGGAAGGGCGGTCGTTCCTGGTGGATGCCCGGCGCATTTTGGCCCTGGCGACGGAAAGCATCCTGGCGGTGCAGCGTCTCAGCCGGGGCGAAGCGGGTCAGTTGAACATCGCGTATTTGTCCAATTTTGATTTCGAGCTGCTCCCCGAAACGCTCGCGGCCTTCCGCCAAACCTTCCCCCACATCGCGTTGAATCTCTTCGACATGACTCCAGCGGAGCAGTTTCGCGCCCTCGAGGCGCGCAAGATTGATTTGGGGTTTGTGGGGCTGCCTCCTCCGGCAGCCGCCACTGCTTTGCAATGGGAAAGCATCGCCCGGCACAGGACCGTCGTCGTCCTGCCGGCAAAACATCCGCTGGTTAGCAAGCGCCAGGTCAAACTCGGCGAGCTGGAAACGATGTTCTTTGTCGGCATGTCCGAGAAGACGCATCCGGGTTTTCGTAATTGGCTGAGTGAAACGTGCCAGCCGGCGGGCTTTACCCCGAGAATTCTGCAAGACGCCGAGTTGGAACCCGCGCTCATGACCTTCGTCGCCGAAGGCCTGGGCGTCACACTGGCGCGCGAGCACATCAAAAAGTTGCCCCACCCCGGCGTGGCCTTCCGGCCCCTGGCCCCCCCGGTCAAGAGTGACTATTGCATTGCCTGGAGCCGGAACAACGATTCCCGAACCTTGCAACAATACATTGAGATCGTCAAAGGCCTCGCTGCACGCGCCCACTGAACCGGCACGGCTCAACCCATAAACCTGGCTTCGCCTCGATCTGCCCTCGCTCACCCGGGGAAGGAACTCGTCCCCTCCAAGCTTCGCGAATGGAAGCGGCCCCGGATGCTCATCATCTGCCTTTGGCCTTTCTTCGACCCCATAGCTTTGAGCTACTCCCGCCCATTCCAGGCAACGCCTTGCCGGCGACCTCTTCCGATAGATTTAAGCTATCGCGCGCATACTAACAAAGTATTGGGCAGTTGTCCTGGAAGACTGCACAGTTTAATTGGTGGTGAAGGCGGCGCGCAAATAGCGAGATGGATTTGGCCACGCCAGCCAGCCGACTACATCGGAGGCCGAATCAACGGGAAGTGGCGGTTCGGCGCGTTTAGACCCTGACGATCTGTCCAGGTTTGAAGGAGAGGGTGGGCGGGCAGTTCCTGAACCCGTTGCGCCTGAACCGCAGGAAACAATTGATGCCGCGCCGAGCAGCGCAGCAAAGAAATGCAAAACCATGAGCGAAAGAAGATAGCAATATGAAGCTTTCCATAATCCTCGTCCTGATGTGCCTGGGCAGTGCCTGAACCGCAGGGATCAATTGAATGAGCCGGAGCACGAACCGAAGTCATGACGCCACAAATTGTGCCAGATATTGTAAAGTCTTTCGCCGAGTTGTCTTGGCAAGTCGTCGCGCTCGACACGATCGATAACCGGGACGTTTCGCTGCAATTGCTGACCGCGAGCCCGCCGGGGACATCCAGCGGCACGGCGACTCCTCTTGAGCAGGCCATGCAACGCAGCCGCGATCTTCTTGCGCAGCTTGGCCCATGGCATCATGGAGGAATAAACGAATGACCGCCAGATCAGGTTCTTTCAAGTTATGGCTTTAGGAAATGACTGTCGCCGCCCGAACCGTTGGCGGGCAGGCGCGACAGCCCCCAAACGCACCCGCCAACAAGAAATGAAATCATGAATGGATTGACACGTTGGAATCAATTAAAAGAACTGGAAGCCTTGCGACACGGTCTGGGCAGCTTTTTTGGCCGCTCCGCGGTCCACTTGCCCGAAGGCCAGGAGGAACAGATAGCGGTGCCCGAATGGGCCCCGTTGGTGGACATCAGCGAGGACGACAAGGAATACCTGATCAAGGCAGAGTTGCCTGAAGTGAAGAAAGAAGACGTAAAGGTCACGGCGGAGGAGGGCACGCTGACCATCATGGGCGAACGCAAGTTTGAGAAGGAGGAGAAAGGCAAGAAGTATCACCGCGTTGAACGCGCCTACGGCAGCTTTGGCCGCAGCTTCTCGCTCCCGGATGACGCCAGCCCCGGGAAGGTCAGCGCCGAGTTCAAAGACGGCCTGCTTACCGTGCATCTGGCCAAGACCCAGAAGGCCAAGCCGCAGCAAATTGAGGTCAAGGTCGCCTGAGCGGGCGCAGCAGTGAGACGGGCGGCTTCGGCCGGGCCTTGCGCCAGGGCCGAAACATGCGCCAATGATTCGAACAAGAACGAAAATACAAATGAAAATACGACTAATGAAAACACGATTATTCAAAGATAAAAGCCTCGCGGAGGCTAACCGCATGACCCAGTTCGCCTTTCCGGCCCCGACAGCCAGGCAGGTGTCCCTGGCCGGCGACTTCAACAACTGGGACACTAAGGCCGGCCCGATGCACAAAGGGCCTGACGGGGTGTGGCATTTGGGTGTGGCTCTCAAGCCGGGCCGGTACGAATACCGGTTCTTCGCGGACGAAGTCTGGTGCGACGATCCCGCCGCCCAGCAAAAGGCAGCGAATTCACTGGGCACCGAGAATTGCGTGCGCATCGTCTGATCGGCTCGCTCTGAGAAGCACGTCTGGGAAATGGAGTTTCTTATGAAACAGGTTGCGGGTTTGTGGATTGACCACCGGGAGGCCGTCATTGTGATCCTCTCGGACACAGGCCAGAAGACGAGGCGGGTAAAATCCCGTGTGGAAAAGCAACTCCGCCGCTCCGGCCGTTCGCCTTCCGAGGCCCCTTTTGAGGCGCAGTGGTTCCAGCAGATGATTCCCGGGAACGAGAATACTCGGGCCATCTGGCGAGTTACTACGACGAAGTCATTTCCTGCCTTCGCCCGGCCAAAGCGATTCTGCTATTTGGCCCCGGCGAGGCGAAGGGCGAGTTGAGGAAGCGCCTCGAGAGGAACAAACTCGACGTGCGCATCACGACCTGCGAAACGAGCGACAAAATGACGGAGCGCCAGATTTCGCAGAAAGTGCGCCGGCACTATTTGCCGTCTGGCGCTACCCAGCCCCCTGGCAGAAGAAGCCAGCGGTGACTGCGAAGCGAGCAGGAAGGCATTTATTTAACTCAACCTTGCCCCCGCGCCGGGTTTTGCGGTAGAACCTCCCCATGCCGAGCCGGGAAAAACTCGCTGAATTTACCGCGTGGTCCCGCGCTGCTTTCAGTCGTAGGCAGCGAGGGAAAGGGGTTAGTGGGCGAGAAGGGCACGTCCCGCCACGGCTCCAGGCAGGACAATAATCACTCTTTCAAGGACACCAAACGCCGTCGTGGGGCCGTGTTAGCTCGACGAGGCAGACCGAGGGACGGGAGGAACGCGGTCGTGGCCCGCAGAGCAAGATCATAGCGGGACCTCAGCAAAACCACAGTGATTCCGTCGTTGCAGGGTAGTTGAAAGGCAGTTGAAAGGAAGTTGCAAGCCTGTTGGAAGCTTCCGGATTCCCTTTCCCGCCCGGCCGGCCCCCGGGCCGGGCACTGCTGCGGTCCAGCCGCCGAGCGGCGTGGCATCCCGAAGCGCCAGAAGATAAGGTATAGCAGTGCGGAAGGGTTGTCAAGGGTTGCAGGGATTTAACGAGTTTCAAGCCGGCGACCTGCACCGGTGCCGTGGCCGGGCAACTGCTCCAGCGTTGATTGTGTTCATCTGTGGCTCTCTTCCGCATAGCTACGGCGCAGGCGGGTGTTGCGCCCCTGCGGCAACCGGCCCTTGCGCCAATAGCTTTAGGCTATCACCCGGATGCGAACAAAGTATTGGTCAGTTTTCATGGAAGACTGCACGATTTACGCTTGTGAAAGCGAAGCGCAAACAGCGAGATGGATTTGGCCACGCAAGACCGCCGGCCGTATGGGGGCAGGGTCAACGGGAGGCGGCGCCGGCTGGCCTTGAGGCGAACGAAGGGGCGTCAACGATGATATGAGCGAGCACCAAAAACAAACGGCGTTTCTGAAGCAGTGTCTTGTTTATCACGACACCGCTGCGAGTCGCAAATTGGCGGAAAGCCTGGCTCAACTTGAGCGTGACGAGCGTACGCTGCGCCGCGCGGTGTGGCTGGTGGCCAGGTTGGCTGTGCTGGCTGTGGTGGGTATTGGCTACGCAGCGCTTTTGATGGACAACTATCCCGACGGGACATCGGGATCAGTCGCGCATTTCATCGTTAAGGGCTGCTTTGGGTTGGGCTTGGGCTCGCTGATTTGCCTGCTGTCTTTTCTGGGCCTGGGGATGGTTTATCGCATGAATCTGGATCAGCGGCGGGAGGAATGTCGGGAGTTGGTCGCGAGGTTGTTGGAGTCCCGGCTGGGCCAGCCGGTGACCACCGCCTGGCGGGACAGTCAGGTCAGCAGTGGAGGAGTGGAGGGCCAAACTGAAGTTCGATTGAGGACAGAGACGTGAACACGCAATGAGCAAGAAGGTCCTTTTAACCAGTGTCTGCCGCCCGCTGGGGCCGAAACATGGCGATGCGCCTTCGGTCGGCTATGAACTCCTTTACGGGCAGGTGACGCGCGCCCAGGGCCTGTTCAGCCCGCGCACGTTCAACATCCATTATTCCCTCGAGTACATCGCCGAGAACCTCGACGCCCCGACGGTGGTGTTGCAGTATCCATCGGAGCGCGAGTTGATCCGCGAACTCAAGAAAGGCTACGATTACGTGGGCGTCTCCTTCCTGTTCGCGGTCATGCACAAGATGAAAGAGACCGTCGCGCTGATCCGCCAATACGCGCCCGACAGCAAGATTGTGCTGGGCGGCTACGGGACGATGCTCAAGGACGAGGCGCTCAAGCCCTACGGTGATTACTTCTGCCGGGAGGAAGGGGTGGGGTTCTTTCGCCGCCTGTTGGGCGAACCCGAAATCCCGATGCCCTACAAGCAGCCGCTGCTGATAAGCTCGCTCAAGGTATTTGGCTGGAAGGTCTCGGGCACGGGCAAAATCCTGGCCGGGCTGGGCTGCCCGAATGGCTGCGATTTTTGCTGCACCTCGCACTTCTTCAAGCGCAAACACATCCGGCTGCTGCCCGAGGGCAAGGACATCTACGCCGTCGCCGAGCGTTACCTGGACCTGAACCCGGACCTGGTCCTGCTCATCATCGATGAGGATTTCCTGCTCAACAAGAAGCGGGCGATGGAGTTCCGCGACTGTGTGATGAAAGGCGGGAAGACCCTGTCCATCTTCGCGTTCTCCAGCGTCAAAGCCCTCAGCCAATACACCGTCGAGGAGATTCTGGAGATGGGCATTGACGGCTTCTGGATCGGGTACGAAGGCACGCGCTCCGGCTACGCCAAGCAGCAGGGCCGGCCAATCGAGGACATCCTCACCGAATTCCGCGAGCACGGCATCACCATTCTGAGCTCTATGATCCTCGGATTTGATTACCAGAACCAAGCGGTTGTCGCGCAGGAACTGGACGGGCTGATGAAACTCAAACCGGCCCTGGCTCAATTCCTCATCTATGGCCCAGTTCCGGGCACCCCGCTTTACGCGCGGATCATGAAGGAAAACCTGTTGCAGGAGGTGTACGCCAAAGACATGGACCTCTTTTACCGGCGGGGCGACGGGTTCGCCACGATGGTCAAACACCCGACGCTGTCGCCCGAGGAAATCGAGGAGCTTCAACGCTGGTGTTTCAAAGAGGACTTCCAGCGGCTCGGCCCGAGCATCTTCCGCACGCTGGAAGCGCGCTGGCTCGGTTTCCAGAAGCTCAAGAACTCACCCAATCCGTGGTTGCGCCGGAAAGCCGAATATTACGCCAAAGAGCTGAGGGCCGCTTACCCGGCGTTTCTCGCGGGGAAGCTGCTCGGCCCCAACGCAGCAATTCGGCGTTGGATTGGGGATTTGCAAAGACGCATCCACGCGGAGCTGGGTCAGCCAGCGCTCCCGGAGCGGCTCAAATCCGTGCTGGCCGTTGGGGCGGCGCTGTGGACCGGCTTGACGCTGAAGCTGGACCTTTTTCAGCATCCCAAGTTGATGCGAACGATGTATCGGATGCCGGCCAAGCGCTGGGCCGGAGCTGATCTGTGGGAGGAACTCCATCGCAAAACCGCGCTCCCCAATCTCTCCATCCAGGTCGAGTTGCAACACGCCAAACAACAGGTGTGGATGCGACTGGAAGGCCGGTTGTCACGAGCGGAGGCTGAGGGTCTGGGGCAGCGAATCCGTGATTCGCTGGCGCGGAGCAAGAGCCGTCTGGTGCTGGACCTGAAGAAGCTCCAGTGGGACAAAGTGGAGGACCTGCGTCCGCTTCGAGAAAAGCTGGCCGCCCACCGCTCGCGCATCCGCCTCATCTTGCCCAAACTGGCGGCGGCGCATCCCGAGGTGATCCTGCTCGCCAGCATGTTCCACCATTATACAGGCTGAAGGTTTCTGGCCGCGTGTTCGAGGACTTGCTGGATGTGGACATCCACCTGCCTCAGAAAGGACGGCGAGACGGCGTAGCCGTCGCTTTCGTAGGTCAGGATGGGCGTGCCGCGCTGCAGACTCAGCGGCTTGAGGATCGCTTCCGAAATCCGGTAGGGCAGACAGTTGAACGGCCCAATGACAATAATCCCATCATAGCCCTCGCTGTCCGCGTCCAGCCCCTTGCCGATGGTCGGGATGGTTTCGCCGTAGAGGGCGGGCGAGACGTGTTCGGCTGCTTTCTCGAAGAGCGAGGAAACCTCGTTCGGCCCGGCCACTAACAAGCCAGTCTTGAGGAAAAGGCCGCGGTAATGCTGTTCGTACCATCGCTCGGCCTGGTAGCCCGCCCACTTGCGCAGATAATCCTTTCCGTCCGGCTGAAAGATCCTCGTGCAGGCCCGGGCCAGCGCCAGGCCGCCCGGCTTGAGTCCCCAATTGCCGGCAGTTTCGGCGACGCCGTGATAAGCGCCGTAGAGCAGGAGGTCGCTCAAATCGACGGGCTTGAGAATAATGCCGCGTTCAGCATAAAGCTCGGCGACTCCTTCCATGAAAAACGGACTGAACCGAGTGAAGAAGTCGCCGGTGACCACGACCCGCGGGCAGGTCAAAGGGCTTCGCGTCCGCGGCAGCGCCGCCAGGCGCCTGAGGAATTCGGGCAGCTCCGCCTGGAACTGGCCCGGCGAGCCCGTCGCGTCGGCAACCTGCTGCCACTGCTCCCGCAGTCGCTCCAAACTGCCAGGGGCGCCCACGACCCGCAGCACCTGCTCGATCTCGACGAGGATGTCCGCCAAAACAATCGCGGGCGAGAGATGCTGTCCCAGGGTGGTGGCGCCGAAGCCGAGGTAATTGTTGTCCGCATCGGGATTGAGGAGGAACACATCCGCCAGGCGCTGCTCGGTGATGAATCGCTCGAAGTAGCCCATATAGGAATCGCTGACGCAAGGGGCTCCGCCGCGAATCATGTAGAAGCCGGCGACCTCGCCGGGCTGATGATGCCGGCTGATGTCGAGGAGTTGGCCGATGCAGATCGGCAGTGGGAGGCACTCCCGGCCCGAGGTGTACTGCAGGCCGCGCTCAAGCTGGCGGCGGTCCAGCGGAAGGAGCGCGCCGGGGTGCAGGCCGAGCCAGCGGGCGGCCATCGCGAAGGCCTGGGCGTGATACTGCGAAAAGTTGGGGAAATAGATTCTCACGCGGGCGTCGGTGAGCGGGAGTGGCGCCCCGTTGGCGCGGATGACGCCGTCCGAAGCGAGACGGCAAGGGGTGAACGGCTGGCGGGGGCTGGCTTGCGCCTCTCGATAGTTGGCAACGATATCGAGAAAGGCCTCGAGACGGGTTTGGACGCCGGCGTCGGCGGTGTGGGCGTCGATCTCCAGGATGAGGTAGGGTTTGGCGCCCAACTCGGAGGCGAGCATGGCGTGAGTGAAGGCGTCAATGGTGCAACTGAAGTTGCTGACGCAAAGCAGGAAGAGGTTCGGATGCTGCCGGGCCAGGGCGACCGCATTGAGAATCTGGTTGGCCGCGTACCACACGGTGGGCCCCTCTCCGACCGGCGCGAGGCAGTCGGCCGGGATGACGGTCACGCCCATGCTGGAGAGCTTCTTGCCCACCGATTGCGAACCCTCGGGCGTGAACGCGTTGTAGCTGCGGCCCGCCAGCAGAATCGCTGGTTTTCCCGCCTTCACGGCTTGGGCCAGAGCGCGCTGTCCCATCTCGCCCAGGGCGCGCTCGACTTCCCTCTGGGCGCGCACGGCCGCCGCCCACGCTCGTTCGGCCAGGGCGCGCGGCTTCCCCAACTCCCGGACGGCCATTTCCTCGAGCGCCGAACTGGCCTCGTAACCGCGGGTAAAATCCAGCAAAGGCGAAAGGAAGCGAATGTCAGGAAAGGCCTTGGCCAGAAAATAAGGCCCGGCCTGGGTGACCGGACATAAATAAGAGTCCCGGCACGGGTTATCCTGCGGCATGCGCACGATGTGCGGGAGGAAGACCAGGCCGACGCCTCGCTCGGCGAGGTCCAGCAGGGCGCCGTGCGCGATCTGCGCGGGAAAACAAAACCCGGAATAAGACTTCAGTTCGCCCCGAGGGTCCACATTGGACAACACCACCTCCAGACCCAGGCCGGAAAAGAAGGTCGAATAAAGCGGGAACAGCGAGTGCGTCGTCAGCGCCCGCGGAATGCCGATAGAGGGTTGATGGTTGATAGTTGATAGTTGATGGGCGGAGGGCGAAGAGGACGAGGGGGGAGGGTGGAGAAGGGAGGATGGCAGGAAACGTTGAACCTTGAACTCGGAAGGGGGGAGGGAGGCGACCCCCTGGTCGCGCGGCGGGGCTGAGGCCGGCTTTTGGACGACGGAGCCGAAGAGCATCCTGGCCCTTTGTTCCACCAGGTCCGGCGCCGGAGCGGTCCGCGACCTGCGCTTCCAGACGTTCTCGAACAGGCTGCAACGGCCACCGAACGGGAAGCGCCGGCCCGCCACTTCAAAACGATCAATGCTGCAAGCCATCTTGCAGGCGCCGCAAACAAATCGGCCCACCAGCTTCAGCTCCGGCGCGGTCAGCGCCAGCAAGTCCGCCGCCGCGCTCGGAGTGCGAATCTCTGACCCGCTCACCCGCCCTTCGGGCACCCTCTCCCCCTCCGAGGGGAAGAGGGTTGGGGTGAGGGGGCCTGTCGTCACTCCAAGGCTCATGGGAGAGGAGGCCGCTGCCCCTGCCGCCCCAAAGTCATTCAAAACTTTTGGCAATGCGGCTGCAGCCGGGGGAGGCCGCGCTCCAGAGCGTTCCAGCGCCAGCAGCGCGACCCCCAAGGCCCCGAGCAACTCCGGGCCGCGCGGGATTACGATCTGGCGCCCGACGCTGTGGGCAAAGGCGTGCCCCACCGCGCGATTCAAGGCCACACCACCCTGCAAGAAGACCTTCCGACCCACGCAATGCGCGCCCTTGACGCGGTTGAGATAGTTGGCCGCGATCGCATAGACCAGCCCGGCGACAATGTTGTCCCGCGAATGACCCTCCTGCTGCGCCAGGCGGATATCGGAGTTGATAAACGCCGCGCACATCGCCTTGAACTGCACCGGAGCCGGCGCAGCCAGCGCCAGGTCGGCGATGTCGGACACCACGATGCCCAGGTCGCCCTGGGCGCTCTCTTCGAGAAAGGAGCCGGTGCCGGCGGAACAGGCGTTGTTCATCGCGTAATCAATCGGCACGCCGTTCCGCAGGTAGATGTACTTGGAATCCTGGCCGCCGATCTCGAATATCGTATCGACATCCGGGGCGAAGTGCGTCGCCCCGGCGGCCTGGGCCGAGATTTCGTTATAGACATGCTCGGTGCCCAGGTAAGCGCCGATGAGGTCTCTCGCCGAGCCGGTGGTCGCCACCAGGCCGACCCAGCCCCGATCAACCTGGCCGGCCAGCGACCGGAGGCACTCCCGCACCGCCGTCACCGGATCACCGTTCGTGCGCGTGTAATGAGAAGCCACCACCCCACCCGTGGCGGGGTCGAGCAGAATCGCCTTGGTCGTCGTCGAGCCGGCATCAACTCCCAGGACCATAGGACCCTCAGGCGGCGCCTGTCGGACGGCCGTGCCGATGACCTCGACCCGGTCGGCATAGCGATGCAGCGGCGGGAGGTGGCCCAGCCTCGGGCGGACGGAGATGTGCGGCGATTGGTAAAGCGGCTCGTCTCGCGCCAGCAAGGCGCTGCCCCAAGCCTCGAACCACGGACTCTCCGGGAGCACCACGAACTCCGTGGCCGGGAGTTTCTCCCGCAACGCGGCCACCATGGCTCCGTTGTGGGTCAGGCCGCCGATCAATAACACTCGCTGCAGTTCGCGCTGCGCCTGCTCCAAGAGCGCCACCACCTTGTTGGCCATGCTGTCGTGCAGCGTGCGCAGAATGTCCTCCGGCGTGGCTTCCTGCCGGTTGAGCTTGTGCGTGATGTCCGATTTGCAATGGACCGAGCAGCGGGAGGCCAGCGGCACCACCTTCCCCTGGAACGAGCGCCGGATGGCTTCCTCGAGGCCGAGTCCCATCCGGCCAATCTGCTGCACGAAGAACCCCCCGCTGCCGGCGGCGCATTGGTTGTGCGACAGGACATTGGCGATCCTTCCGTCCGCCAGGAGGTAAACCAGAAAGGACTCCCCGCCCAATGAGACCACCGCGTCAAAGTGGCCTGGCAACTCTCGCAGCGCGCGCTGGATGGCCGCCACCTCGGAAAGGTGTCCCCGATGCCCGGACACGCCGAAGTAGTCCGCGTCGGCAAACTCGGCCCGCGCGAGCAACTGCTTGAGGACCTCCAGGGGACGGCCCTGGTGGGCCGCGACTCTGGCCTCCCGGGTGCCGTCACGCGCAGCAACCACCTTCACCGTCAGGGCGCCAAGATTCACGCCCAGGCAACACATCGCAGTTCCCCTTTTGAGCGGCTGTTCCCTGGCGGAGGAGGCGTTCTGTTTAATGACTTAACCTAAGCCAGGAAGGCCTCTTTGTCCAAGGCTGACGCACCCGGTGTTTGTAGCGGGAGGCATCCTGCCCCCTGCCAGGCCAAAACCGCCACGGAAGCGCGTAAGCGCCTGATTCCAAGCAGGTTATCCGCTGGCCCACCAGCTTCCAGTGCCGGGCGAACGCCCTTTGGTGAACGGCAGATACCTTTTGCCCCCAGTCCAATGCCGTTTGCCGATTGGCCGACACGGTTCGAGGACTGGGGAACCAAACCGGCTTTGTCCTCACCTGACTCTCGAATTCCAGGCAGAGACGCGCCTCGCCCCGTCACCCGCCGAGCAGTTCGCGAGCTTTGGCGCCGATGTCCGCAGCTTTCATCAGCGACTCACCCACCAGCATGGCTTGCGCGCCGCACTTCGCCAGTCGCTCGACATCGGCGCGGGTGTGGATACCGCTTTCGGCGACCAGGAGCGGAGGCGTGTTGCAGGTTGCGTGTTGCCGGTTGCGTGAGGAAGAACGCAAGCGCGCGGCGAGCCTTTCGGTCGTGGCGAGATCAACCTTGAAGGTGGTCAAATCGCGGTTGTTCACGCCGATCAATTCCGCTCCCGCATTCAGGGCGCGGTCCAGCTCCGCTTCATCATGTACCTCGATGAGCGCCGCCAGGCCCGCCCCCGTCGCCAGCGCCTGGAAACGCTTCAACTGCGCGTCGCTCAAGATCGCGACAATCAGCAGAACCGCGTCGGCGCCCCACTCGATTGCTTCCAAGAACTGCCGCTCATCAATGATGAAATCCTTGCGCAGCAGCGGCAGTTTCACCGCCCCGCGGATTTGCTTCAGGTGCTTCAGCGACCCCTGGAAGAACTTCCCGTCGGTGAGCACCGACAGACAGCTTGCGCCCGCCGCTTCGTATTCCCGGGCGATCCGGACTGGCTCGAAGTCAGCGCGAATCACGCCGGCAGACGGGGAAGCCTTCTTGACCTCGGCGATCAGCGCGATCGGGCCGCGTTTCGGTTCCCGCAACGCGCCGGCAAAGTCTCGTCGCCCCCCCCGCGCAATCAGAGCGGCCTTCAAGTCGGCGACCGAGAGCGAGCGCTGCGGCAGCCGCGCCACCTCGCGCTTCTTCTCTTGAACGATGGTATCCAGGATGGTCACAAACCTGGAAGTCGGGAGTCAGGAGCCACACTTTACTCCTTTACTCCTCTTCATCTCTAACCCCCTGCATCCGCTTGATCGGACAGCCGGCGCGCAGCCAGCCGTTCACGAACTGGTCCAGGTCGCCGTCCATCACCGCCTGCACGTTGCTGGTTTCGACGCCCGTGCGCAGGTCTTTCACCATTCGATACGGCTGGAAGACGTAGCTGCGAATCTGGTTGCCCCAGGAGATGCTGCCTTTGTCACCGTAGAACCGTTCCATTTCGGCTTTCTGCGCATCCACGCGCTGGGCGTAGATGCGCGAGAGCAGGAGCTTCATCGCCGCGGCGCGGTTCTGATGCTGTGAACGCTGGCTTTGCGAGGCCACCACCAGCCCCGTCGGCAGGTGCGTGATGCGAACGGCGGTTTCGACCTTGTTCACGTTCTGGCCGCCTTTGCCGCCGGAACGAAACGTGTCCACCTGGAATTCGTTGGGCGGAATCACGATCTCCTCGTCGTCTTCCTCGATTTCCGCAATCACGTCCACGCTGGCAAAACTGGTGTGCCGTCGCTTGTTGGCGTCAAAGGGCGAGATGCGCACCAGGCGATGCACGCCGCGCTCGGCCTTGGCATAGCCGTAAGCATTCTCGCCGGTGATGACCATCGTCGCGCTCTTGATGCCGGCGGTTTCCCCCGGCAGCATATCGGTAATCTCCACCTGCCAGCCGCGCGCCTCGGCCCAGCGCTGATACATGCGCAAAAGCATGTTCGCCCAATCGCATGATTCGGTGCCGCCGGCCCCGGCGTTGATGCTGACGATGCAATTGCTCCGGTCGTGCCGCCCGCTGAGAAAGACCTTCAATTCCAGCGAATCGAGTTCCTTGAAGAACCTGGAGAGGTCCTGTTCCAGCTCCTGCTGGATTTTGGCCTGCGCGGCTTCCGGCTCCGCTTCGCCCAGCTCCACCATCACATGGAAATCTTCGAGCTGCTTCTCCGCCTTGAGGAGCGGTTCGGTCTTGTTGCGGAGGGAATTGGCCTCGTCAATGAGCTTCTGGGCCTGCTCGCGGTTGTTCCAGAAGTTCTCCGCCGCCATCAAGGCGTTGATTTCGCCCTGGCGTTTCTGCGCGCCGGGCACGTCAAAGAAACCTCCGCAGATGGGCCAGTTTATCGGCGGCGGTGGCCAGTTCGGCTGTAATCGTGTCAAACATCCCTCGTATGGTAGGGCGTGGGGGGCCGGGTAGCAAGTTGAAGGTGACGCAGCGCGACCGTCCCGTCCGCAGCCCCGTCAACGGCGGCACCGCCCTCGCCGCCGCCGTTTCAGTCTTGAACCATGAACCGCAAACCCCGAGTCTGGCGTGGATGAAGTTCGCCATCTGCAACGAGATATTCCAGGGCTGGAAGTTAGAAGACACCCTGGCTTGCGCGGCACGACTCGGCTATGCCGGAGTGGAGATCGCCCCGTTCACACTGGCGAATTCAGTGACCGATGTTTCCGCAGGGCAGCGCCAGGCCCTGCGCGAGGCGGCGGCGCGGAACGGGGTGGCCATCGCCGGCATTCACTGGGTGTTGGCGAAGCCCGAGGGGCTTTATATCAATCACCCGGACCGCTGCCTCCGCGAGCGCACCGCAATGTATTTCTGCGACCTCGTGGATTTCTGCGCCGACCTCGGCGGCCAAGTGATGGTCGTTGGCTCGCCCAAACAGCGCAATGTGCTGCCGGGCGTTTCCCGCGAGCAGGCCTGGGACTGGGCGGCCGCAACCTTCCGGAACGCAGTCGCGCAGGCGGAGCAACGGGAGGTCACCCTTTGCGTCGAGCCTCTGGCGCCGGCGGAAACGAACTTCATCAATACCGCCGCCGAAGCCCTTGAGTTCGTCCAGCGAGTGCCGTCGCCCCGTTTCAAGATCATTCTCGACGTGAAGGCGATGTGCTCGGAATCGAAGCCCATTCCCCAAATCATCCGTGAATCGTGGCCGCACTTCGCCCACTTCCACGCCAACGACCGGAATCTGAAGGGACCCGGCTTCGGCGAGGTTGATTTCAAGCCCATCGCCGCCGCATTGAAGGAGGTCAGCTACCAGGGCTTTGTTTCGGTGGAAGTGTTCAACTTCGACGAAGGCGCGGAGGCCATTGCCGCCAGAAGCCTGGCGTATCTGGAGCGCGTGTTTGCTTCTTGAGCGCGATATGGAATTTACGCCCGTTTCCGAAGTGTCCAGAACAGAACGGCCGAAAACGCAAAGACCACAGCGCATAGCGGCAGCACCTCGTAACAGAGAATATGTAGTAGATGCTGATAATAGAACACTCTTCTTTCGGGCGAGAGCTTCAGTGCCTCCCAGCGAGGGTAAGTAGTCGAGAAATACACCATGCAGCCTGCGAAGGTGACATTCGCGACTATTCCGCATACTACATAAGCAAGCCGCTTTTTCTCCATTGTATTCAGGCGCTATTGCGTATCTTCAGGTCAGCCGGCGGATGGTATAAGCGGTGGGCACGGGACTGCGAAACCAGTTAAGCGGCGGGCTGGGGATTTGAGGCCGCCGTTGGCGGTGGCGCCGCCGTGCCCTTCGCCAGAGTCTCGCGAATGACCGCTAACAAATCATCGTTGTTGATGGGCTTGAGGAAGAAGCTCACCGCGCCGGCGGCCAGCGCGCGGTCTTTGAATTTCCCCGGGTCGCCGCCGGTGATAACAATGATAGGAATGTTCTTGGCTTCCTCGAGCCGCCGCAGCCAGTTCATGATGGCAAATCCGTCCCAGGCGACCCCGCCGCCGTGGGCTACATCGGGCGGGAAGCCGAGGTCGAGGAGTATGAGGTCGGGTTTTTCCTTGCGCACCGCGCTCACCGCCCCCGCCCCGTCCTCCGCCGTGACTACATCATAGCCATTGGCAGTCAACTTCATGGACATTGTCCTCAGGATCAGGAGGCTGTCATCCACAACCAAGATCTTCTTGCGATTCATAGTGCCTGGCGGGCCGCGCACCGACGACGAAACGGGACCGGTCGCCCCGGGAATCGTATCCAGAGGCTTCCTGCCCGAATGTTCGCAATGCGGCCCATCACCGGGCGATAAAGCAGGACGCATTCCAAATCTTGGGCATTCCCGAGAAGATTCCGGTCGCCTGCCAACCGGGTTTGCGACAGACTGGTTCACCCATGGCCAACACATTCTTTGACCCGGGCGACCAGCGCGCCGCCAAGGTGCGCGATCTCTTCTCCCGAATCGCGCCGCGCTACGACCTGATCAATGATCTCCAGAGTTTTGGCCTGCACCGGTATTGGAAACGGCGCGTGGTCCGATTGGCCCGCCCTCAACCCGGGCTGCGCGCGCTGGACCTCTGCTGCGGCACGGGCGACCTCGCGCTGGCGCTGGCCCGGCGCGGCGCGCAAGTCGTCGGCCTGGATTTCAGCCAGCCGATGCTCGAGACGGCGACCAGGAGGCTTCACGCATCACGCATCCCGCATCCCGCATCACCGCCTCCGCATTTCGTCCGCGGCGATGCGCAGCGCATTCCCTTTTCGGATAACTCTTTCGACATCGTGACGGTGGGGTATGGTTTGCGGAATCTGGCGAACTGGGAAACCGGGCTGCGCGAGATGCAGCGCGTGGCCAATCCCAGCGGACGGCTGGTGGTGCTGGACTTCGGCAAACCCGATAACCTCCTCTGGCGCGGTCTCTACTTCGGCTACCTGAAACTGTTCGTGCCCTGGCTGGGGCGCGTGTTCTGCGGTAGCGCCGGCGCGTATGCCTATATTCTCGAATCTCTCCAGCACTACCCGGCCCAGCATGTCGTTGCGGCGACGATGTGCGAACTCGGCCTGGCCAATGTCAGCGTCGTCAGTCTGCTGGGCGGCGCCATGAGCATCAACTATGGCGAGAAACGGAGGGAGAAGCGGAGTGACGGAGTAATGGAGTGATGGAGTGTTGGGAAAAGGCTCGTTTCCACCCCTCCCATCACTCCATCACTCCATTACTCCATTACTCCATTACTCCATCACTCCGTTTCCCGTCTGTCTCCTTCCTTGCCAAGGTGCAAACCCTTCCGCCACAATGCGCCGGTGAGCTTCCGTGAGAAGATCATTGCCTGGGACAAATTGCCGCAGTGGCGGGCGGCCCTGCGCGCCAGCGGCAAACGCCTGGTGGTCACCAACGGCTGCTTCGACCTGCTCCACGTCGGCCATGTGACCTACCTCGAAACCGCGCGGCACGAAGGCGACGCGCTCCTGGTCGGCGTCAATGGCGATGAGGCCGTGCGCCAGTTGAAAGGACCGGGCCGCCCCGTGACCCCGGAGCACGACCGCGCCGCGGTGCTCGCCGCGCTGGAAAGCGTGAGCGGAGTTTGCATCTTCGCCGAACCGACGGCGACACGGTTCCTGGCCGCCGCCCAACCGGATATTTACGTCAAAGGCGGCGATTACACTCTGGACACCCTCAACCAGGATGAACGCCGGGCCGTCGAGCGGGCGGGCGGGCGGATTGTGATTATTCCCTTCGTGCCGGGCAAGTCCACGACGGCTTTGCTGAACAAGATCCTGCGCTTGTAGCCCGGGTCGGGACATGAAGATATTGGTTATCTCTCTGGCCGGGATTGGCGACACCCTCTTCGCCACGCCGCTCATTCACGAGCTGCGCGCCAACTTTCCCGCCGCCACCATCGACGCCCTCGTCCTCTGGCCCGGCTCCAGGAATCTGCTCGAGGGCAACCCGCACCTCAATTCGGTTCACCAGAAGAACTTCATCACCGCGGGCAAGGCCGAATCCTTGAGGTTTTTGTGGCAGTTGCGGCAGCAGAAGTATGACCTCTCCTTCAACACTCATCCCCAAAGCCGGGTCCATTATCGCGCCGTGGCTCGCCTCATCAACGCCCGCGTGCGCGCCAGCCACCAATATGATAACGCCGGCGCATGGGACCGGCTCCTGGTCAATCGGACCCTCAAGCAGGACTACGGCCAACACGCCGTTGAGAACAACCTCGCGCTGTTGGAGGCCGTCGGCGCCCGGCGGATGCTGCCCCGGCATGAATACGAAGTCTTCCCCTCCCCCGCTGACTTAAAATGGGCCGAGGACTTCATCGCGCGGCAGAACTGGGCCGGGCGCAAGCGGCTCGGCATTCATGTCGGCTCGGGCGGCACCAAGAATCTCCCCCTCCGGCGCTGGCCCCTTGACCACTACCTCGAACTGCTCAAAGAACTGCGCCAGGCCCACCCCGAGCTGGCGGTCTTGTTCTTCGGCGGGCCGGAGGAAGAGAAAGACCACCAGAGAATCCGGGCGCAAACCAGCCCCGACCACGTCCTGGTCGCCGGAACCGCCAACTTTCGCCAGGCGGCGGCCTTGCTCAAGCAGTGCGACCTGTTCCTGAGCGTGGACACCGCCTTGATGCATTTGGCCGCAGCCATGAAAGTTCCCAACCTCGTGGTGATCGAGACGCCGACCTGGAACAAACCGATTGAGCCTTACAGCCACCCCTTCACGCTCATCCCCAATCCCGCCGTAGCCGGCAGAAATCTGGACTATTACCGCTACGACGGCCGGGGCATTCGCGGCTCGCCCGCCGAACTCCTCCGCTGCATGACCTCCGTCACCGTCAGCTCCGTCTGCCAGACCATCCACCTTATGCTTTGACCAGATGCCCCCGGCGCGCTCCCCATCCGGCCTGCCGCCGCCGCTCATTTCCGTCATTGTCCTCAACTGCGTTGCCTGCCACCGCACCTGGATAAACCTCGTCTCCTAGCTGGGAATTCTCATAGTGTGTAGCCGCCGACGGCAGTCGGCGCCGATTCTCAGTCCCGAAAGATGGCGCCGACTGCCGTCCGCGGCTACACCCTGTAGGCGGTTTCTGCGAGATATGAGAATTCCGGGTTGGGCCCGGTCCAATGTGCCAAAAATAATTCCGAAAGTGCTTGACGGGAGACGCAACTTTTCGTAAAAAGCGCCTAGATAAAGAACAGCCGAGCTTAATTTCTCCCGGCCCGATTGGCCGGGAGCCTGGCTCGCGGCCTTGTGGTTTAGACCGCCCCCCTCGTTTGGCCCGACTGCCTGAGAAAGGTCCCGATTATGAAGAAGCGGTTGTTCTATCTTCCTCCCTGGGCGCTGGCGGCCGGCAGCGGTTTCGCTGACAGATGCACCAGCAACCTGCGCAGTAGGCGCAGCCGGATTGCCAACCCACTTGACGCGGCCGGCGCCTTTTAAGCCGATGATCCGGGGGGAGTATGGCTCGGGTGGCTATTCAGAGTTTTGAGCAGTGGCGGGAACTGGCCCAAAGGTCAAAGTATTGTGCCGCGGGCGTGGCGCGTGAGCTGGAAATCTCACGGCGGCAACTGCAACGGTGCACCCTAGCCGCTTTCGGCGACCAACCGCACCACTGGTTGATGCACGAGCGGCTGGCTGCGGCCGCCCAAAGATTGACCCTGCTTCGCTCCGTGAAACGCGTCGCCCTCGAATTTGGATTCAAACAAGTTTCCCATTTCTCCCGCGAATTCAAACTCTATTACGGTCTGTCGCCGACCGCCTTTCTGGCGGGGAGCGGTCCAGCCCTTGCCGACGCCCGCCAGCCGATCAAAGGGCAGGCATCCTCCAGAAGTTGCGGCTGACCCCGGATGTCCGATTCAGACAGCCGATGTCCGAATTAGATAAACGTTTGTTGTTGCCAGGCAGGGTTGGAAGCTCAATTCTCATTACGGTCAGTTGTAAACTAGCCATGATGGCCTGACCCAAAACCTGAGACCATACACTATGAAAACAAAAATCCTGCCCCTCCTCATCGCGCTGACCTTGCCCGCCCGCCTTCTCGGCGATAACATCACCGTGACCATAACCGTTGATAACGGCTACGGCTTCGGGTTTGGAGACGTTAATGGCATCTATGCCGGGCAGTATTACGGTGGCATTGACAACTGCACTGCGGCACAGGTTTTCGGCTCCCCCTGCTATGTGTTCGTGCCTCCAGATGGCACAGTTAAAGATACAGGCCCGGAGATTTACTATGTCACCGCCAGTTCCAGCGATTATATCTACATCGTAGCTTGGAGCGATGACTCGGTTTACCAAGGCGCGGTCGCCAGTTTCACGGACATTGGCACGGGACAGACCGTCACGACCAGTCCGAATTCGAAATGGCCGTGGCAAGTGTTTGCCACCGGCACAAACTGGGCCCCCAATTGCACTGGTTCCGGCCAGCACGGACCGCTTCTGGCCGAGATTAACGACGCGATCACAACGGCTAACGCCAGCGCCGGGGGGCCAGGTTCCAGTGTCGGCTGGGTCGGCAACAACGGCTGGGCCGGCAGCACCGCCGTTGCCCCAACCGGCTCTCTGATCAATGGACGTCTGGATTTCAGCGGTCAGTTTAATGGCAATACCTATCCCATTGCCGTTCCGTCGTGCATTGGCTCGGGCGCCCTATGGATGGAGTACAACCCGGAACCCACCAACTCCAGTTGCAATCCTTTCGTATGGGGCAGCACATCGGACTACTCCAGCATTCCAAACTTCCTGCGTGAATACCTCATCTACCGCATCGGGCCTTTGCTCCCGATCATCTCCACCAACACCTGCACCAACGCGTGCATCAGCCTCGCCTGCCCGAACGACATCGTGGTGACGTCCTGCGTCCCCACCCAGGTGTTCTACACGCCTACGGCCACCGACACCTGCTCCAACTGCACCGTCACCGTGGTTTGCAATCCGCTCTCGGGCAGCACCTTTTCTCCGGGCACGACCACGACGGTGAGCTGCACGGCGACCGACTCCTGCACCAACAGTTGCAATTGCAGCTTCACCGTGACCGTCCTGTGCCCCAACTCGCCCTGTTGCCCGGACACCAACGGGGTCAAGTACGTGCAGAATCCTGATCTGAGCACCAACGGCATTGACGTGAATGCGACCTTTTACCCCGTATATGGCGGCGCCTGGGTCCTGGCTGACGATTTCCCCTGCACCAACAGCGGGCCGATCACCGACATTCATCTGTGGGGTTCCTGGCTCAATGATCAGGTGGACTACAACGCGGTCTTTACGCTGGCCATCTGGAGCGACTTTCCGTCCCCATTTGGGCCTTACACAAGTCCGGGTCAACTATTGTGGAGTCAAACCTACAGTAACGGCCAGTACACCCTTTGCCCCTACACCAATCAGTTCGAGAAGTTCGGTGCTTGCGCGCCGGTGGCGGACGTGTTTGGAAGCTCGAGCAACCTCTTTTATCTGTGCTTCGACGCCAGTCCAGCGAATACCTTCTATCAGACCGGAACCCCGGCGGCGGAAACCGTTTATTGGTTGTCCGTGACCGTGCAGTCCCTCGCCGGCAGCAACTACTTCGGTTGGAAGTCCTCGGCGACTGGCTACAATGAAGGCGCAGTGGCGGCAAGTTTGGGCAATCTCTATCCTCAGCCTGGCGACTGGCAGCAAATCTTTGACTTGCAAGGCGAGCCGCTCCACCTGGCCTTCAAGATCACCACCGCCACCATCCCCCCCTGTTGCCCGGACACCAACGGGGTCAAGTACGTCCAGGATCCCGATCTCACCAACGGCGTTGACCTGAATGCGACCTTCTCCCCCCCCGATCCAGCCGACGGGGTTTCCTGGGTCCTGGCTGATGATTTCCCCTGCACCAACAGCGGGCCGATCACCGACATTCATCTGTGGGGTTCCTGGCTGTATGACCAGGTGGACTACAGCGCCATCTATACGCTGGCCATCTGGAGCGACGTTCCGACCACCCGGGGGGGTTACAGCCATCCGGGTCAACTGTTGTGGGCTGAAACCTACACCAACGGTGAGTACACCCTTTGCCCATACATCAATCAGTTCGAGAACTTCTATGATGGCGACTACGCGGTTTTTTTTGGGCTTCAGAGCTGGCTTGGAAGCTCGACCAATTTGGATTATCTGTGCTTCGACGTCAGTCCAACGAATGCCTTCTATCAGACCGGAACCCTGACCGCGCCTACCAATTATTGGCTGTCCGTGACCGTGCAGTCCTTCACCGGCAGCAACTACTTCGGTTGGAAGTCTTCGGCGACGGCCTACAACGACGCTGCGGTCGCCGCTTTCGAAGGCAGTTTTTATCCTCAGCCGGGAGACTGGTATCCGATGGATGACAATCAAGGCGCCCCGTACAACCTCGCCTTCAAGATCACGACCGCCACCAATTGTGTCGGCACACTCACGCTGCTGTGCAGCAACCTCACCATCACCTGCGGCAGCCCGATCCCGACCAACCCGCCGGCCTGGATTGACCTGTGTTGCAGCAACGTGACGGTCACGCTGCTCGGCAGCACCACCACCAACAGCGGCTGCACGGAGACCATTTCCCAGACCTGGCAGGCCGTTGACCAATGCTACGGCATCACCAACACCTGTGTTCAGGTGGTGACGGTGCTGGACACCACCCCGCCGGTGATCACCTGTTCGAGCAACAAGACGGTCAACTGCGGCACCAACTGGAGCTTTAACACCCCCAGCGCCCACGACGCCTGCACGGGGACCAACGTGC
>Ga0187872_10001254_pt1 | contig 26535 bp, 28 predicted proteins | sample June2016WEW_16_4_FD_132973 | JGI IMG/M metagenome (GOLD analysis project Ga0187872, IMG submission 132973) | Peatland microbial communities from SPRUCE experiment site at the Marcell Experimental Forest, Minnesota, USA - June2016WEW_16_40 | ecosystem: Environmental > Terrestrial > Soil >...
ACAGCTTTTCGAGCAGAGCAAGGGTTCGGTGCTGGGACTCATCGATCTGTTCAGCGGCGGCAATCTCCGCCGGCTCACGATCTTTGCGCTCGGCATCATGCCGTACATCACGGCCTCGATCATCCTGCAATTGCTGGTCGTCGTCTGGCCGTATCTGGAACGCCTGCAAAAAGAGGGCGAGCTCGGCCGCCGCAAGATCACGCAGTACACGCGCTACCTCACCATCATTTTGAGCGCGTTTCAATCTTTCACGATCGCGCTCACGCTCCAGCGCCAGAGCTTGAGCGGCACGTCGCTTGTGTATTCGCCGGGGCCGCGTTTCATCCTGATGACGATGCTGACCCTCACCACCGGGTCGGCCTTCATCATGTGGCTCGGCGAGCAGATCAGCGACCGCGGCATCGGCAACGGGATGTCGCTTATCATTTTCGCCGGTATTGTGGTCGGCCTGCCGCGCGCGGTTACGGATCTCTGGGGCAAGGCGGTCACCCAGCAGTGGGGTTCTTTAACGGTGGTTGCGCTGCTCGCCTTGATCGCGCTGATGGTGGCGGTCGTCGCCTTCATCGTCTTTGTCGAGGGCGGCCAGCGGCGTATTCCCGTGCAGTATGCCAAGCGCGTGATGGGACGCAAGGTAATGGGCGGGCAGATGACGTATCTCCCGTTGCGCGTTAATTCCGGCGGCGTGATTCCGCCGATTTTCGCGAGTTCGCTGCTGACGTTTCCGCAGACGGCGGCGCTGATCTTCCAGAACAAGTCGCCGTGGTTCGATAAATTCGCCAAATCCATTGCGTGGGGCGAGCCGCTGTACACGCTCATCTACGTCACGCTGATTATCTTTTTCGCCTTTTTCTATGTGGGAATCATTTTCAATCCCACGGAGCTGGCCGACAACATGCGCAAGAACGGGGGCTTCGTTCCGGGGATTCGCCCCGGGCGGAACACGTCGGAGTACATCAACCGTATCCTGTCGCGCCTGACCCTTGTCGGGGGCGTGTATCTGGCGATCGTCTGCCTGCTGCCCGAATGGATGATTGCCGGCATCCATTTGCAGCATCTGCCGGTTTGGCTGGGCGGGAATTGGTTCGACAGCCACATGTGGAATTTCGTGCTGTACGGCCTCGGCGTGCAGTTCTATTTCGGCGGCACGTCGCTGCTCATCGTCGTGGGCGTGGCCATGGACACCGTACAGCAGCTCGAAGCGCAGCTGGTGATGCGGAACTACGAAGGGTTCGTGCGCAAAGGCCGGGTGCGGAGCCGGCGCGGTTAGCGTCTGATCGGCAAAGAGGATGGCTCGCAAGCGCGCTTTCATTTTCCTGGGGCCGCCGGGGGCTGGTAAGGGCACCCAGGCGAAACGAATCGCCCAGCGTTGCGGCTTGCCGCATCTTTCGACGGGCGACATGTTCCGCGATGCCATCAGCCGAGGCAGCGAGCTTGGCCACGTCGTCCGGCCGATCATGGAGCGCGGCGAGTTGGTTCCGGACGACGTCGTGATGAAGATGGTCGAGGAGGAACTTTCGCAGCCGGATTGCGCGAAGGGATTTGTCTTCGACGGGTTCCCGCGGACGCTGCCACAGGCCGAAAAGCTCGACCGGATTCTCGAGTCGCGGAGTTTCGGCAAGCCGGTGGTCGTGGATTTTTGCGTGAGCCCGGAAATGCTGGTGCGCCGGCTTTCGGGCCGCTGGACGTGCAGCGTCGGAGGCGAGATTTACAATGTTCACGAAGCCCCGCCGAAAGTACCTGGCATCTGCGACCGCGACGGCGGCAAGCTCGTGCAGCGCCCTGACGACCGGCCGGAAGTGGTGAAGGAGCGGCTGGTGGCGTATGAACGTCAGACGAAGCCGCTAGCCGACTATTATCGGCGCCAGGGTGTGCTCGATGCGGTGGACGCCTCGGCGGGCATGGAAGAAGTGAGCCGCGCGCTCGAAAAGATCGTGAAGCGCGCGGAAGGCCGAGATGATCATCTGTAAATCACCGGCTGAGCTCGAAAAGATGCATCGGGCCGGATTGATCGTCTGGGGTGCGCTCGAGAAGATGCGCGCGATGGTTCGCCCGGGGCTGTCGACGAAGGAGCTCGACGAATTCGCCGAGGCCCACTGCGCCGGCCATCACGCGCGGCCGGCGTTCAAGGGCTACCGGGGATATCCGGGTTCGGTTTGCACGTCGATCAACAAAGAGGTCGTGCACGGAATCCCGTCGGCCTCCCGGAAGGTGCGCGAAGGCGACATCCTCTCGATGGATTTCGGCGTCGAGCTGGAAGGTTACTTTGCCGACGCCGCCCTGACGGTGCCGGTGGGGAAAATCGCACCGGAGCGCGAGAAGCTCTTGCGAGTGACGCGCGAGTCGCTGGATAAGGCGATCGACAAGGTGCGGCTCGGCAACCGCCTCGGAGATGTTTCTTCCGCGGTGCAGCAGTGGATCGAGCAGAACGGTTTTTCGGTGGTGCGCGAGTTCGTGGGCCACGGCATCGGGACACGGATGCACGAGGAGCCGCAGGTCCCGAACTACGGTTCACCGGGCCAGGGCGCGCGCTTGCAGGAAGGCATGGTCATCGCCATCGAACCGATGGTCAACGTGGGCGGCCCGGACGTTAGACTGCTCGATGACGAGTGGACCGCGGTCACCGCGGACGGCAGCGATTCGGCCCACTTCGAGCATACCGTCGCCGTCACGAACAACGGCCCGTGGATTTTGACGCGGCCGCGCGAGACAACCGGGCCCTGTTGGTAGCGCTTGATACGACGAGACTGAATTCGAAAAGTAAGAACGGGAGCGCATGGCGAGAAGGTCGGAGCCGGAAAAAAAGAAGCCGGGCGAGGGAAGCGGAAAGGAAGACGCCATTGAAGTGATGGCGACTGTGATCGAGCCGCTTCCGAACGCGATGTTTCGCGTCGAGCTCGAAAACAAGCACCAGGTGCTCGCCCATATTTCGGGAAAAATGAGGAAGAATTTCATCCGCATCCTTCCGGGGGATCGCGTCGCGGTCGAGCTTTCGCCGTACGACCTGACGCGCGGGCGGATCGTTTATCGGTACAAGTAGACGGAGTCAAAGAGATGAAGGTTCGAGCGTCGGTCAAGAAAATCTGCATGAAGTGCAAGATCGTTCATCGGCGCGGTGTGGTGCGCGTGATCTGCGTGAATCCCAAGCACCGCCAGCGCCAGGGTTAGCTGTCCACGATGAGTGGGCGGATCGATTGGAGGCAATAGATGGCTCGCATCGCAGGCGTAGATCTTCCGCCGAATAAGCGTCTCTGGGTAGGCCTCACGGCTATCTACGGGATCGGCCAGCAGCGCGCACGTTCGCTCGCAGAAAAGGCGAACATCGACGCGACGAAAAAGATCAAGGATCTGACCGAAGAGGAAGTGACCCGGCTGCGCGCCGCGATTGAAGCCGAGGGCCGCGTGGAAGGCGATCTCCGCAAGGAGATGCAGATGAACATCCGCCGGCTGATCGAAATTCAGTGCTACCGCGGCCTGCGCCATCGCCGGAATCTTCCCGTGCGCGGCCAGCGGACGCACACGAACGCGCGCACGCGAAAGGGCCCGCGGAAGGGCGCGGTCGCAGCGAAGAAGAAGACGATGGCTCGCAAGTAGGGCGCGACAAGCGACGAGTTATGTAGCTCAGGTCTTCAGACCTGAGGCTGTTGTCGAAAGGTGAGAGGAAAATCGTGGCAAAAGAACCGCAGGACGCAGCAGCGGCCCCGGCAGCGCCGGGAAAGCCGACGAAGCGCAAGAAAGAGTTTCGCAAGAAGAAGGAAAAGCGCGTCGTCCCGCACGGGGTCGTGTGCATTCAGGCGACGTTCAACAACACGATCATCACGCTCACCGATCCGGACGGCCGAGCCGTAAGCTGGGCGTCGGCCGGTTCGGTGGGATTCAAGGGCTCGCGCAAGGGCACGCCCTATGCGGCGCAGCAGGCGGCGATGACGGCCGCGGGCGTCGCGCGCGACCAGTATGGAATGAAGTCGGTGGAAGTGCGAGTCAAGGGCCCGGGAGCGGGACGCGAATCGGCGGTTCGCGCTCTGGCATCCTCGGGACTGCACATCAACGCCATCAAGGACGTCACGCCTGTGCCGCACAACGGTTGCCGTCCGCCGAAGCGCCGTCGCGTCTAGATCTTATGTAGCGTTTGCAGTGGAAGCAAAGGAGAGAAGCACTTGGCAAGACATCGTGAAGCGGTTTGCCGGCTGTGCCGGAGGGAAGGGCAAAAGCTCTTCCTGAAAGGCCTCCGGTGTTTTACTGAAAAATGCGCCATCGAAAAGCGCAACTTCGTTCCCGGCCAGCACGGACAGGCGCGGCGCGCGAAGATGGTTGGCTATGGCGTGCAGTTGCGCGAAAAACAGAAAGTGAAGCGCACGTACGGTCTGCTCGAACGGCAGTTCCGCTCGTACTTCGAGAAGGCCGTGCGTACCAAGGGTCCGACCGGCTCGAACTTGGTGATCATGCTCGAAAGGCGGCTGGACAACGTGGTGTACCGCATGGGGCTCGCGGGATCGCGGGCGCAGGCCCGCCAGCTCGTACTGCACGGCCACATTCGCGTGAAGGGCCAGAAGGTGAACATCCCGAGCTATCTCGTGCAGGTCGGCGAGGAAGTTGCGCTCAAGGAAAAGATGCGCCAGAACGCGATGATTCTCGAGGCCCGCAATTTGGCGCAGAGCCAGGGCGTGGCGCCGTGGCTCGATATCGACCGCGAGAACTTCAAGGCGCGCGTGGTGGCGATGCCGCGCCGCGAGGACGTGCAGACGCCGCCGATGAACGAGCAGCTCATCGTCGAGCTGTATTCGAAGTAACGCGAATTTTACTTTTGCAGACGGTTTGTGGGTCCGCTGTGGGCGGGCCGGAAGGAAGGACGAATATGTGGAAGGGCTTTCAGAAACCAAAGCGGTTGGCGGCAGAACCCGAATCGTTGACCGACAAGTATGGAAAGTTTTCGGCGCAGCCGTTCGAGCGAGGTTGGGGAACGACGGTTGGAAACGCCCTGCGGCGCGCTCTGCTGAGCTCGATTGAAGGCGCGGCGATCACGGCCGTGAGAATCGAAGGCGTCCTGCACGAGTTTTCGCCGATTCCCGGCGTCGTCGAGGACGCGACGGACATCATTCTGAACCTCAAGCAGATCCCGCTGAAGCTGAACACGGATCAGCCGAAAACGATCACGCTCCACGTCGACACCCCAGGCCCGGTCACGTCCGCGAAGATTGAAGAGGACGCGGACATCGCTGTCCTGGACAAGAACGTCTACATCGCGACGGTCAGCGAGGGCGGCAAGCTCGAACTCGAATTGCGCGTGAAGAACGGCCGCGGCTACGTCGCCGCCGACCGCAACTTCGACGAGGACCTGCCGATCGGCTACATCCCCATCGACTCGGTCCATTCGCCCGTGCGCAAGGTCAACTACGCCGTCGAAGCCGCGCGCCTGGGCCAGATGACCGATTACGAAAAGCTGACGCTCGAGGTCTGGACTAACGCCGCGATCACGCCGCAGGATTCGATCGGCCTCGCCGCGAAGCTCATCAAGGACCACATGAGCATCTTCATCAACTTCGAGGAGCAGCCGGATCTTCCCGAAGAGGCCGTCGAGAACTACGCCGATCCGCGCCTCGAATACCTTGACCGCTCGGTCGAGGAGCTCGAGCTTTCCGTGCGCTCCTACAACTGCTTGAAGAACGCGAACATCCAGAACCTGCGGGAACTCGTCCAGAAGACCGAGTCCGAAATGCTGAAGACCAAGAATTTCGGGCGCAAGTCGCTCAATGAGATCAAGGATATCCTGCACAAGATGGGCCTGAGCCTCGGGATGAAGTTCGACGAGCACGGCCGCGTCATCTGGCCGCCGCTCCCGAGCCAGACCGCCCCTCCGCCGTCGGAAGGGGACACTTCGGCTCTTTAGGCCGCGGACCGGAACATGAGACACCTCAAGTCAGGCTTCAAACTCGGACGCCAGCCGGCCCACCGCCGCGCCACGCTCCGCAATCTGGTGACGAACCTGATCGAAAAGGAACGCATCCAGACCACGCTCCTTCGCGCGAAGGCTGCGCGCCCGCTTGCCGAACGCATGATCACGCTCGGCAAGCGCGACTCGTTGCATTCGCGGCGCCAGGCAGCCGCGTTCCTGATGACCATGGATGCAACGAAGAAGCTCTTCGCCGATCTCGCGCCGCGCTTCGCCGACCGTCCCGGGGGCTACACAAGAATCGTCCGCACCGGCTGGCGCATCGGCGACGGCGCCGAGCTTGCGATCCTCGAGTTCATCGGCTCGGAGCTGAAGAAGAAGCAAAAGAAGTCCAAGAAGGCCGCGGAAGAAGCTCCGGAAGAAAAGGAAGCAGCCGCGAAGACCTAGCGTGGATTCTTGAATCGCTTCGATTGGGCTCGCCCTACCCTCGTAGGGCGGGTTCTTGTTTTTTCAGCCGGTCTTGTCTGCTTCCTCTCCCCGCTCGCGGACGTGAAACCAGAGCGCGGCGAGCGCCGCGACCGCCTGCGCGGTGATTCCTCCGGTCGTATCCAGCAGTACGTCGGAAACGGCCGCTGTTCGCCCGGGGACGAACGATTGGTGGAACTCATCGAGCGCGGCGTATCCGGCCACCAGCAAGATGGCGACCGCGGCCCACGCGAGCCGAGTCCCGTGACGCCCCGCGCGGATTCCTTGCAGGATCAGTAGGCTCAGGACGAAGTATTCGGTGAAGTGCCCGCATTTGCGGATGATGTGGTGCATCAGCTGAAGCGTTTCCTGCGAAGCTGCAGGGAAAAGCCAGTGCAGTATTGGAATGATGATCCGGCCCGTGTTCTCGGAAGTGAACGTGCCTGTTGAGAAAAGTGAGATGACAACGGCCCACGCCAGCGCCGGCCACCATCGCGCAAGCCAGCGCACCCTATTCCAACCGGTAGTTCGGCGCTTCGCGCGTGATGATCACGTCGTGGACGTGACTTTCGCGGAGCCCTGCGGACGAGATGCGGATGAACTTGCTCCGTTCCTGTAATTCCTTGAGGTTCTGGACGCCGCAATACCCCATCCCGCTGCGCAGGCCGCCGACGAGTTGTTCCACGAGACCCCCAAGCGGCCCCTTGTAGGGAACCTGCCCCTCGATTCCTTCCGGCACGGATTTGCCGCGCTCGGTGCCTTCCTGCGCGTAGCGGTCCGCGGAGCCGGCCTCCATCGCTCCGATCGACCCCATTCCGCGATACGACTTGAACGTGCGGCCCTGATAGAGAATCGTTTCGCCGGGGGATTCCTCGGTGCCGGCGAAGAGGCTTCCGATCATCACGGCCGATGCGCCCGCGGCTAAGGCCTTCGTGATGTCGCCGGAGAACTTGATCCCGCCATCGGCGATGATCGGCACGCCGCTGCCCTGCGCCGCGCGCGCCGATTCGGCGATGGCCGTGATCTGCGGCACGCCCGCTCCGGTGACGACGCGTGTGGTGCAGATCGAGCCCGGCCCGATCCCGACCTTGAGCCCGTCGATGCCGAGCGCGATCAGGTCGCGCGTGGCTTCCGCCGTCGCGACGTTTCCGGCCACCAACTGCATCTCCGGCAGGCGATGCTTCACCGCCTTGATCGCGTCCATTACGCGCGTGGTATGGCCGTGGGCCGTATCGATGGCGATCACGTCCACCTTCTCGCGCGCCATTTCCTCGGCGCGCTCGAGAAAATCGCCCGTCGCGCCGATCGCTGCTCCGACGCGCAGCCGGCCCTGTTCGTCCTTGGCCGCGTTCGGGAACTCCAACTTTTTCTGGATGTCCTTGACGGTGATGAGGCCCTTGAGGTTGAAATCCTTGTCGACGACGAGCAGTTTTTCGATGCGGTGCCGCTGCAAGATGCGCTCGGCTTCTTCGAGAGTGGTGCCGACGGGCACGGTGACTAGATTGTCCTTCGTCATGATGTTGCTGACGGCCTGATCGAGGTTACGCTCGAAGCGGAGATCGCGGTTCGTGAGGATGCCGACGAGGCGCTGGCCGCGCGTGACGGGAAGGCCGGACACCTTGTACTTGTTCATGAATTCGAGGGCCTGGCGCACCGAAAGCTCGGGCGCGATCGTCACCGGATCGACGATCATTCCGCTTTCCGAGCGCTTCACGCGGTCCACTTCCTCGGCCTGGCGGTCGATGTTCATGTTGCGGTGGATGAAGCCGATGCCGCCCTGGCGCGCGATGGCGATAGCGAGGCGCGCGTCCGTCACGGTATCCATCGCAGCGGATACGATCGGAATATTCAGCGTGATCCTGCGCGAAATAAACGTGCGCGTGTCCGCTTGCGCCGGCAACACCGAGGACTTGCCGGGCAGCAGGAGCACGTCGTCAAACGTCAACCCCTCGGCGATCTCGCGGTCAACCATCCGCTCTCCCGCGATCTCTTCCTTGGTAGTCACAAAGAGGGCTTCTCTAGCCATGGGCTTTTCTCCCCACAAACGCGAAAGCCCAGCGCGCCGCGCCGGGCTTGAAAGAGTTTCCCTTGTCGAGAACCAGCTTCATGAATCGAGTTCGTATTTTAGGCGCATCGGCAGATGAAAGCAAGGCGCGAGGCCGAAAGGAGCCGATTCCAGTGACGGGTAAGAGGCGCACCGATTCTTTGTTTTGAGCGAGTTACAAGGGTGGATTTCCTCTACTGGCCCGGTTCTTGCGCGGCGGCCGGGGAATCCGTCGCGACGACGAAGATCTCCACGAAAGGATACGCGTGCGCGTCGATCAGGTGGCCGCCCTGCGTGCTCCCGTCGGAAAAGCTGACGACGGCGTGGGCGTGCACGTAGATCTTGCCGTTCTGAAGCGCAATGTTGCCGAGCAGAGACGCAAGTTCGCACTTTCGATCGACGGCGATTGGTTTTACGCCGCCTTTTTCCGGATCGCCCCAGCCGAGCGTGGCGGTCGCGAGGCCGCCGATTCCGCTCACGTAACCGGACGTGATGTGGTTCTTCTCGGCAAACTCGGTTAAGCCGGACATCACTTCATCGCTCTGGCCGAAAGTCACTTCGAACGTCCGCGAGGCGGCCGCCGGGAGCTCGCGCCCTTTCATTTTTGGCGCCAATCCTCTCGCAGTGACAGGTCCGGGCCTGACGTAGCCGTCGGGCAGAGGCTGCTGCTGCGCGCGGAGCGAAACCGAGGCGGCCAAGGCCAATGCGGCGGCGCAGAGAAGCGAAAACAGAACGCTGCGACAGATGGTCGAATTCATTTTGAGCTCCTTAAGCAAGATTCCTCTCATGGAGAGATTGCGCGGCTGAGCGTTCGATTTCGGCGTTGATCTCTCCTCCGATCAGAAAGGCCAGTGCGGTCGCGTACACCCAGACCAAGAGTATCATCACCGCTCCGAGCGATCCGTGGGCTGCGCTGTAGGCATTGAAGAAGTGCAGGTAGCCTCAAAGGCCGACCGTGGCGGCCAGCCACAGGAACAAACCGACCATCGAACCGGGAGTGATCCAGTGCCAGCGGCGGTGCTCGAGATCCGGTCCGAAGTAATAGACGAGCGCATACGACAGAAAGAAGAGGAGGATGGCCAGTGGCCATTGGAGCGCTTTCCAGAGCGCGACAACCTCGAGCGTCAGACGAAGCTCCGCTCCCAGCCAATTCACGGCGTGGCCGCTCACCAGCACGAGAAACAGCGCCGCGAGAAGAAGGATCGCGATCGCGCGAACCTTGACCCACGAGCGCGCCTCGCGGACGCGATACGCAAGATTCAACGCGGAGATCATGAGCCTACGCCGCCGGAGGCGAACCAGACGGCCAGCACGATGCCGAAGGTGAGCTTGCCGCCGCTGGCGTTCGCCGCGAGCTCCGTCGTCGTTCTGTTCAGGAGCGCAAACGCCGTCGGCGGAAGAAAAACCGCAAAGTAGGCGAGCAAATCGCCTTGAAGCTCGGAACTGCGCGAGGCAAACAGGCCAAACAGGGTCAGCATGAACAACATCAGCCGAAATAGCGCGAACAGGAAATCGAAGGCAATTCAGAAGCCCGCCCGAGAAGATCGTCTTCCTTGCTCCGGTGAAGGACGCTTTTCGCGAGCTGCCATGGGGTCAGGCCCCCCAGTGCCCAAATCGGCTCGAGTTGTTGCCCCGGAGAGGGTTTGGAAAGTGCCATATGCGCAGTTCGGCGGAGCGCTCAGCGTGGATTCTAACGCAAAAGGAAGGGTATCGCCGGTGCCGCAAGGTTTGTGATCCGGGTTACCATGGCTCAGTGAAAGAGTTCGAACCGCACTGGGGATTGCGCAACGGTCACGTGATGACGATCGCCGCCACGTTTTGGCGGCGGCGATTTCCGCAGTTATCTCCGAGTGCTCCGAGACTATTTGAAGTAGAGCTGGGAACGCAGGTGCGCGGCGACTGCCATTGGCAGGACGATCCGCGCCAGCATCCGACGCTCATGTTGCTGCACGGCCTCGAAGGGTCGAGCGAATCCGCGTACATGTTCGGCACTGCGGAAAAGGCTTGGGTCACGGGCTTCAACGTGGTGAGGATGAACCAGCGGAATTGCGGAGGCACGGAAAACCTGACTCCGACGTTGTACCATTCGGGCCGAAGCGCCGATTTCCGCGCGGTTGTCCTCGAACTCATCGAGCGCGACGCGCTGCCGGAGATTTTCGCCGCGGGCTTCTCGATGGGCGGGAACCTCGTCCTAAAGATGGCCGGCGAATTCGCGAATTCCGCGCCGCAGCAGGTTCGAGGCTTCGCGGCCATCGCACCATGCTTCGATCTGGCGGCTTGCGCCGACGCGCTCGGCGAACCCCGGAATTTCATCTACAATTGGCACTTCGTCAGGGGATTGAAGAGCCGAATGCGCCATAAGGCGCGGCTATTTCCTGAAATCTACCCGGCGAATGGGCGGATGGAGAGGCTTAACAGAATTCGGACGGTGCGCGGTTTCGACGACGCGATCACGGCGCCTTTCTGCGGCTTCGCGAGTGCGGATGACTACTACGCGCGCTCGAGCGCCATGCACGTCCTTGGCGGAATCACGAAGCCCACGTTGATCCTGAAGGCGCAGGATGATCCGTTCGTGCCATTCTCAACCTTCGCCAATCGGGCGCTGCGCGAAAATCCCAACATTGCGCTTCTGGCACCGCGATACGGCGGGCACTGCGCGTTTATCTCGCAAGAGGATGGGGACAAGCGATTCTGGTCAGAGGCGCGGATCGTGGAATTTTGCAAACAGCAATCGCAGTTGCTTAGAAGCGGGCACAGTAGTTAGGCGCGCGCTTGTATACGCCCGCGCCGACTCGTGCTCCTATTGGAGGTGTTTCACGGCTTCGAGAGCGAGTTCATGGAGCCCGCCTCCGCCGTGCGCGACGTATTCGATGATCTGTTTTCGCATGCGCGGTTCCCAAAATTTCTGGAAATGGTCCGTGACGCCGGCCACGGCTTCGTCTTTGGGATAGCTGGCGAAGAAAAGGGCGATCTGATTCGCCATGTGGACCATATTCTCGGATTCCATAGCTCAGTCGTTTGCGGTTGATTCTTTCTCGATCCGCGTGGTCAAGCGCCGCGTCTGCCGATAGTGCTCCTGCCACTCGGAGATGTGTCTGGCGAGCTGGACCTGCACCGCCGTCACCTTGTATTCGGGACAGTTTGTCGCCCAGTCGGAGAACTCTGTCGTGACGACGTTCGCGCCGGTCATGGCATGGTGGAACGTGGTATAGACGACGCCCGGCTGCATGCGCTCCGAGATGCGCGCCGGCAGCGTGATTTCTCCCGAGCGGCTCGCGAGCGAAACTAGGTCGCCTTCCTTGATACCGCGGTTCTCGGCGTCGGACGGATGAATCTCGAGCACATCCATGTCGTGCCAGATGTTGTTGTCCGTCCGCCTGGTCTGAGCGCCGACGTTGTATTGCGAGAGGATGCGCCCCGTGGTCAGGATCAGCGGGAAACGACCGGTTGTCCGCTCGTCGGTGGGCACGAATTCGGTAATCATGAAGCGGCCCTTGCCGCGGACGAACCCGCCGACGTGCATCACGGGAGTGCCCTCGGGAGCCTTGTCGTTGCAGGGCCACTGCAAGCTGCCCAGCCGGTCGAGCTTTTCGTAGCTGACGCCCGCAAAAGTCGGAGTGAGCCGGGCGATCTCGTCCATGATTTCAGACGGATGGTTGTAATGCATCGGATATCCCAGCGCTTCCGAGAGCGCGACGGTGACTTCCCAATCGGCTTTCCCAGCCATCGGAGGGATGGCTTTCCGCACGCGGCCGATGCGACGCTCCGCGTTGATGAAGGTCCCGTCCTTTTCGAGGAAGGACGATCCGGGCAGAAACACGTGAGCGTAGCTTGCAGTCTCATTCAGGAACAGGTCCTGGACGACGACGCACTCCATTGCCCCCAAACCGGCAGAGATATGCTGCGTGTTCGGGTCTGACTGAACGATGTCTTCACCCTGAATATAAATGCCCTTGAATGTGCCGTCGATCGCCGCATCGATCATGTTCGGGATGCGCAGCCCGGGCTCGGACTGGAGATGCACTTTCCACGCGCCTTCGAACGATTCGCGGACGGCGGTTTCGGAGACGTGACGGTATCCGGGGTATTCGTGCGGGAACGAGCCCATGTCGCACGAGCCCTGCACGTTGTTCTGCCCGCGCAGCGGATTGATACCGACTCCCTTCCTGCCGATATTCCCTGTCGCCATGGCGAGATTGGCCATGCCCATCACCATCGTGGAGCCCTGGCTGTGCTCGGTAACGCCGAGGCCATAGTAGATCGCACCGTTACTGCCGCTTGCGTACAAGCGCGCGGCACCGCGGACGTCTGCGGCAGGCACACCGGTGAACGCTTCCGTCGCTTCGGGCGAGTTGCGCTCTTCCGCCACGAATTTGCGCCACTGTTCGAACGCTGCCAGGTCGCAGCGCTCCTTCACAAAAGCTTCGTCCACCAGGCCTTCAGTTACCACGACGTGTGCGAGCGCGTTGATCATCGCCACGTTCGTGCCGGGCAGCAGAGGCAAGTGATAGTCCGCTTGTACGTGCGGCGATTTCACCAGATCGATGCGGCGGGGATCGACGATGATGAGCCGCGCCCCTTGCCGCAGCCTGCGCTTCATTTGCGAGGCAAAGACCGGGTGCGCGTCCGTGGGATTCGCGCCGATGATCATGATGACATCGGCCGCTTCGACCGAGTCGAAGTCCTGCGTTCCAGCCGACGTGCCGAACGTCGTCTTCAGGCCATAGCCCGTGGGGGAGTGGCAGACGCGCGCGCACGTGTCGGTGTTGTTGTTGCCGAATGCGGCGCGGACCATTTTTTGGACCAGATAGGTCTCTTCGTCCGTGCAGCGCGAGGATGTGATCCCGCCGATCGAATCGCGCCCGTACTTAGCCTGGATGCGCTTGAATTCGCTCGCGGCGTGACCGATGGCTTCTTCCCAGCTCACTTCGCGCCACGGGTCGGTGATCTTGGCGCGGATCATGGGCTTCGTAATGCGATCCCTGTGCGTCGCGTAGCCCCAAGCGAACCGGCCCTTCACGCAGGAGTGGCCGTGATTCGCCTTGCCGTCCTTGAAGGGCATCATGCGCACGACTTCATCACCCCGCAACTCGGCCTTGAAGGAGCAGCCCACGCCGCAGTAGGCGCACGTCGTGACCACGCTGCGATCCGGCTGCCCTCTTTGAATGACCGTCTTTTCCAAAAGACTGTTCGTCGGACAGGCCTGCACGCACGCGCCGCAGGAAACGCACTCCGATTCGATGAAAGGCTTGTCGCCGGCTGAAACATGAGAAGCGAAGCCTCGCCCGTCGATGGTCAAGGCGAAAGTGCCCTGAACTTCATCGCACGCGCGCACGCAACGCGAGCAGACGATGCACTTCGCGGGGTCGAAGGTGAAATATGGATTTGACTCGTCCTTTTCGGAATTCAGGTGATTTCGGCCCGCGAGGCCATAACGGACCTCCCCGAGGCCCACGGCAACCGCCATCTCCTTGAACTCGGAGTTCACGCCCGAGCCGTTGAGCGCATCGGACGGAAAATCGGAAGCATAAAGCTCCATCACGCCGTGGCGCAGCTTGGCGAGCTTTGGCGAGTTCGTCCGTACCTTCATACCGGCCTCGGCGGAAGTCGTGCAGGAGGCGGGCGTTCCCTTCCGCCCTTCGATCTCAACCAGGCACAGGCGGCAAGAACCAAAAGGTTCCAGATTATCGCTCGCGCAAAGCTTGGGTATCTGAACGCCCGCTTCAGCCGCCGCGCGCATGAGCGAGGTGCCGGCCGGCACGGTGACCGGCTTCCCATCGATCTCCAGTGTCACGGCAGTCCCGGAAATCCGTTTCGGCGTTCCGTAATCCATTTCTTGAATCAGCGCCATGATTGTGACTCCTGAGCCTTGCTGGACCCGTTTGTCGGCGGGGGAGGCGCCGGCTTATGAAAATCTTCCGGAAAATGGCGAATCGCGCTCTGCACGGGGAACGGTATGAGTCCACCCAGTGCGCAGAGGGAGCCGTCCGTCAGCACTTCGCACAGATCGTCGAGCAATTCCAGATTCTGCATCCTATCCTGGTTGGCGATGATCCTGTCAATCACCTCGACGCCGCGCGTGGAGCCGACGCGGCAGGGCGTGCACTTGCCGCAGCTTTCGACCGCGCAGAATTCCATCGCGAAGCGCGCCTGGCGGGCCAAATCCACCGTGTCGTCGAATACCACGATTCCGCCATGCCCGAGCATGCCTTTTCTCTCCGCAAACGCCTCATAGTCGAGCGGCGTATCGAGAAGCGACTCCGGGAAGTAGGCGCCCAAAGGCCCGCCCACTTGCACGGCTCGCAGCGGGCGCCCGGAGGCCGTGCCGCCGCCGAAATCGTAAATTGCTTCGCGTAGAGTCAGGCCGAATGCTTTCTCGACCAAGCCGCCGCGCTTGATGTTCCCGGCAAGCTGGATCGTCAATGTGCCGCGAGATTTGCCCATGCCGAAGTTCTTGTAATACTCGCCGCCTTTGTCGAGAATGATCGGGACGGTGGCGAGCGAGATCACGTTGTTGACGACGGTCGGCTTGCCGAACAGCCCGCTAATGGCTGGTAGCGGCGGCTTGAAGCGAATCTGGCCGCGCTTGCCTTCGAGGCTTTCGAGCAACGATGTTTCTTCGCCGCAGATGTACGCTCCGGCGCCGAGGCGCACGACGAGATCGAATCTCTTCCCGCTTCCAGCGACATTCGCGCCGAGATAGCCTTTGTCATTAGCGATCGTGATGGCGCGCTCGAGAGTGCGAAATGCGTGAGGGTACTCAGAGCGAATGTAGATGTATCCGCTCGTGGCGCCGACGGCGATTCCCGCGATGGTCATGCCCTCGATCAGCACGAACGGATCACCTTCCATGATCATGCGATCGGCGTACGTGCCGCTGTCGCCCTCGTCCCCGTTGCAGACGATATATTTTTGGTCCGCGGGAGCGTTCAGAACCGTGCGCCACTTGATTCCGGTGGGGAATCCCGCGCCGCCGCGACCGCGGAGTCCGGAGGTCGTGACCTCTTCCACAATCGTCTGCTGCGTGAGCTTGAGAGCCTTTTCGAGGCCGCGGTAACCGCCATGGCTGACGTAATCCGAGAGCGACAGAGGATCGGTAACGCCGCAACGCGCGAAGGTCAGCCGTTCTTGGCGTTTCAAAAATGGAATCTCTTCGGTGGGGCCCAGACGAAGCGCGTGAGCCTTACCCTCTAGGAATCGAGCATCGAACAGACCGGAAACCGCGTCCACTGACACGGGGCCATACGCGACGCGGCCCTGGGGCGTCTCAACCTCGACGAGCGGTTCAAGCCAAAACATCCCGCGCGAACCGTTGCGAACCACAGAAATGCCCAGCCGACGCGAGGCGATCTGCTCCGCGATTGCCCTCGCGACAGCATCGGCGCCGACCGAAACGGCCGCCGCGTCGCACGGAACGTAGATTTTAACGCTCATGCGTGCCTCTGGGCGCTATCGATCAGAAAGTCGGCGACTTCCCGCGACACCCGGCCGTACAGTTTGCCGTCGAGCATGACCGCGGGAGAGAGCGCGCAGTTGCCAAGGCAGTAGACGGCATCCACGGTGAAGGCGCCGTCTTCGGTCGTCTCACCGAGATGAACTCCGAGCCGATCTTCAACGTGCCGGATCATGCTTTCGCAGCCCATCGACTGGCAGGCCTCGGCGCGGCACATCTTCAGAAGGTGCTTTCCGGGAGGGCTACGGCGAAAATCGTGATAGAAGCTGATCACGCCATGCACTTCGGCGTGGGAAAGATTGAGGACTTCGGCGATCAGTGGAACAGCGGCCTTGTCTAGGTACCCGAACTCGTCTTGCAGGGCGTGAAGAATCGGCAGGAGAGCTCCGGGCAGATGCTCCAATTCCCGGATGCGGGATAAGGCTCGATCGGCGTCCCAGGCCTGCTCCTTGCTCATGCGTTTCGGCCTCTAACTTCGTATGAATCAGATATATCCGACCCAAACATGGCTCGGGTTTCACGAGCGTGCGACAAAACATTGTAACATACACTTCCCCGGCGCGGGGTCCGCAGATTTTGCACACGCGGAGCAGAGGAATCGATCTCTTCAGAGTAGTTCGGGTGCTGGCGTGTTCGCGCTCCCGATCAACACGCGCTAGCGCCAAAATCCAAAGATTCTGATGCCAATGGCGCCATTGCCTTCCAGGTGACTCCCGCGATTTCCCAGCAATTTTGAGTGGACAGGCGGACCGTTCTCATTCAAATTAGGGGCGTAGGAAAAGGCGGTGGGACGCCTGAGGGGGTCATAGGCGATGAAACGTATTGCATTTGTGTTCGGGTCCATCCTTCTTTTCGCTGCAATCGCCGGGGCACAAGCTGATTCGGGAAGTCCTCTCTTCGCAACAGTTCCTGCTCCGGAATCGACATCCACTGCACCGGCGACGGGCGCAACCTATGCATTTGCTCCTGCGACCGCCTCTCCGTCTAGCGGCGCATTGAGTGCGTCCATCGCGCCGACCTCAAGCTCCGCGGTTTCGAGCGACTCGGCCGCTCAGCAGGGGCCGGGCGTGCAAAGCGTGTTCCAGAATTACAACTGGCAGGCGTACTTCGGCTACACGTTTTTCCGCTTTTATGTCGTGCCGAAGTTCACGGACAACATGAACGGCCTCAACCTCGGCATCGTTTACTATCCGGGCGGAAGATGGTTCGGCGCGGACGGTGAGTTCATTGGGACGTGGGGCAGGTCGATCGGGCCCAATACCACGAAGTTCGTGGCAGGGATGGGAGGTGGGCGGGTCCGGTGGTCGGCTCCCCACAATCTTGAGGTTTGGGGGCACGGCCTCGTAGGAATATCGAATCTTCTGCCGCAGACGGCGCTAGGCAACCAGTCGGCGTTCCTCTATGAACTGGGCGCCGGCGTCGATCTCAATGTCCTTAATAGCCATTGGGCGATCCGCGTGTCGGGCGACATGATAGGAACGCACTACTTCAACACCTACCAATACAGCCCCAAGATTTCCGCCGGCGTCGTCTTCAGGTACTGAGGGTGAGGCAACCCCCTGCGTTCGTTTTCGGGACGCCCGGGTTCTCGTGCGCCACGGGACAGGTGCCGCATTAGGAGCGTCCAATTCGGGCGATTGCCCGCACGAAAAATGTGCGGGCCTCTGCGAGCCCCAGGATCCAAGTCCCCACAAAATAGACAACTCCGTAAGGCACGAGAACCAAAACAGCGACCAGAATCGGCGAGTGATGGTGGCCGAAGAAGTGATGGATCGACCAGCCTGCCGCCGCGGCCACGAGAGCCGCCCCCCAGAGCTTCGCGACGTAGTCCGGGCGAAGCCCGGTGCGTCCGATCCTGTGGTTCAACGTGCGCCTCAAAAGAGTGAACTCGACCCACGAAGCGATTCCGGCGGAGATGGTGAGACCTGCGACGCCCCAGCGCGGCGCGATGCCAATCGCCGGCGGCAGCGGTACAGCGCAGAGGTAACCCAAAACAGTTGTCAGGATTACGCGCACGATTGCAAAATACAAAGGCGTGCGCGTATCGAGCAGCGCATAGTATGTCGAGGAGTACAGCCGCCCGAGCGTGGAAGCGAGCAGACCGACCGTTGATCCCGCGAGTATGCCCCACACATACATCACGTCGCCCTGGGTGAACTGACCCGTCCGGTAAATCGCTCCGACGATCACGTTTCCGAGCACCAGAAACGCGGCCATCGACGGTACGACGAAAAACGCGATCTGACGAAGCCCGGCATCGAGACGCGCGCGCAGCGTTTCCGCGATCTGACGTTTGTCACCGATGGCTCCGGACATCTGCGGGAGTTCGGCGGCGGACACGGACATCCCGAAGAGACTGACGGGCAGAAGATAGAGCGTCTGAGCGTTGGCCAGCGCGGCCACGGCGCCGGTCGGCAGCAAGCTGGCGAGCAGGGCGTCCACGTACGCGCTGATTTGCACCACGCCGCGGCTGACGAACACCGGGAAGAAATTAACTATGACCGTTTTCACGTTTTCCGCATTACGGCCGAGCGAAAGGCGCAGGCCGCCGAGGAGCCGCAGAACGACAGGAAGCTGTACTCCGACCTGAAGCGCGCTGCCAGCCACGGAGCCCCATGCCAGAATCACGGCGAGCGGAAACTGCGCGTAACGGCCTCCCCATCCCCACATGGTGACCACCATCGCCGCGTTCCAGATGATGGGCGCCGCGTAGGGCAGGAAAAAGCGGCGGTGGCTGTTGAGAATCCCGAGGCACCAGGCTGAAATAACCAGGAGCCCGACACCGGGGAAGAGAATGCGGACCAGGCGAATCGTCAGTTCGCGTTTCTCGCCGTGAAAGCCGGGCGCGATTGCGTCGATCAGATAGGGAGTGGTGACCACGCCGATGAGCACGAGAATCGACGTGGTGAGTGCGAGAATTGCCGCCACGGCACCCGCGGTGCGCCGCGCCTCTTCATCGTCTCTGCGGGCGAGCAGATTTGCGTATACGGGAATAAAAGAGGCGGAAAGCACGCCCTCGCCGAACATATTCTGCAGGAAATTGGGAATGCGGAGCGCGGCCTTGAAAGCGTCCGCCGCGTCGGAAAGGCCGAAGTAGTGAGCGAAGACGCGATCGCGAATCAGCCCGGAGACGCGGCTCAGAAAAATCCCCGCGGCCACCAGAAACGCAAAGCGCTTCGATCCAGCCTGGCGGGAGTCGTTCATCCCCGTATTTGTTGAGAGCGAAATCTCTTGCGCATGAGTGTGAAGAAACTCATTACAAGAGTTACCCGCGGAGATGTCAACTTCGATTCTGCGCGCTGTGCGTTGTTGATAGCTTCACGGAGATGATTCGAGCACGGGATGCAGTGTGAGCTGGCGGTCCTTCAAAACGTCGAGGTCCCGCTCCCAGTCCTGTTTGCCTCGCGATTTCACTTCGATGCGATGCGTGCCGCTGGGAAGCTGGATCGTCAAAGACGTCTGGCCCACGAATTTTCCATCGCTGTAGATTTCCGCGCCGGGCGGGTCGGAGGAAATTGTCACGTCGCCGGCCGGGGAATTCGCTTCGCGCTCATTCGATCGAAGCGCCGAGCCAGAAACCGGACGCAGCGGCCCATCCTTTCCGGTTGTCTCGACCGGGCCGCGGGAGCCATACGAAACCGGATCGAGCTTGACGTCAAAATGGCTCGATTTCAGGAGAAAATAATTTGGGCGGTGGCACCCTGAACTATGTACGGGGCGACCGCCGCGCGAAGTCATTTATATACAGACACTTGCGGGCGCGCCCTGTCTCACGGCGCCTGCCGATGGAAAATTTCACCGAGATAGTCCGGCCGGCTCGCGTCGCGCTCGATATGCGGATAGCACAGACCGCCATGATAGTCGACCAAATGCGTTTCGACCTCGGAACCATTGGCGACGATCAGTCGAATCGGCGCGGTCGCGGCCTTGGCTGCATCGATCGCGTCCTTCAGCGTTTCGGGCGAATACTGCTGCCCGTTGACCGCGGTGATCTTCATTCCCGGTCCAATGCCGGCTTTGTAAGATGGACCGCCGTAAAACACGTCGAGGACCGACCCATCCTCGAGAACCGTCAACCCGAGCGAAAAGGTTAGTGTCACATGTTTCCTGATGGCGTCCCTGTTCTCTTCGATCTCGTTCGGCTGATCGTTGTAGACGAGCTTCCATCCGCTGTTTTCAACCGCCTCGCTGGGCGTGTCGGGCGCCGTGGAATCGAGGCGCGTGTGCAGGAATCCGGCCCAATCGTATGGGGCGAGGCCGTTGAGCGTCGCAACGATATCGTCGAACGTATACGTTTTCAGGGCCGGCTCGCCGCCGGGCCCGCCGTAAAAGATCCGGCAGAAATCGTTCATGGACTTCTGGTCGTTGGTCAAGCGGCGCAGCGTCGCATCCACGTCGAGCCAGAGAAGCTCGCCCTCTTCGTAGAAATCCACGCTGCGGCGCCAGTTCTGCCAATCCGCATCGGCGTTATACAGGAACGGAGCGGAGTCAGCCGTGTCCTGGAGCGGACGCCATGTGCGCCCCGGGTCGCTGCCCCATTCGGCTGCGACACGAGCGAGGTCCTCGCGCGACTGTTGGATGTTGCGGAGTCCGCTCCGCGCCGTTAGCACTTCGCCGAGGTATTCCGTGAGGCCCTCGTAGACCCACAGCAGGTCGTCCTTCATCGGCTGTTGGTAATCCGGCGTGGCAAGATCGGCGGGGCGGCGGTACTTGCCGTTCCAGGAATGGACAAACTCGTGGGGGAGCAGATCCGCGAAATCGACGCGAGCCCGCTCGTCGATGAGGCTGCGCTCGTAATCGCGATCGTCGCTCGATTCGTGGTGCTCTAGACCGAAGTGGGCGACGTCGTCGCTCAGCGTGAGCAGGAAGTGGTAGTCGCGATAATGCCGCACGCCGAAGAGCGCGGCCGTCTCGGCGACGAGCCTGCGAAAATGCATTTCCGTTTCCGGCGTCATCGCCAGCGCCGCCGCGCTATCGGCGGCGATATCGATCTCGTGCGAGGGAGTCTCGCCGGGCGTGAGCTGCACCACGCGGAAATAGCGTCCCGCGAGAACGGGCGAGTCAACTAGGGTGTTGAGCGAGACGGGCGAAAAATCGACGGTGTCGCCATTCTGTTTTGCGCCGGGAAGGGCCGTGGCGAACTGCCACCCGGACGGCAGGCGAAGGCTCGGCACGAACGTCAGTTCGCGCACCGGATAGCCCTGTGGATAGAGCACCACTTGATTCCAGCTCAGGACATTCAGGAAGGCGGTCGCGGAAGCTCCCGCCGAATATCCGGACGCAGGCGCCGACAGCAGAAAATCGAGATCGATGTCGAGCGAGCTTGCGCCCTGCGGAATGTCCAGATGGAACGCGAACATATCGACGAGGTCGCGCCGCCAAGGGATTGTCTTTCCGCCCACTGCAAATCTCAGTCCCGCCACATCGATGATCGGGCCGTCGGGCATGTGCTCGCCCGGAATCCATTCCGGGTAGTACAGCACGAGCGGCCCGGGCTGCACCGTCATCTGCAAATGGGCGTACAGGATCTTTTGTGGAGCGCGCGTTGCGTCAACTTCGAGACGAATGGGGCCGGGCGCCGGCATCTGCGCGCGAAGCGGCGCGGACACCGCCAGAATCAGAACGGCGAAGGAAGTCGGCAGCAAAGCGGTCTTGCCAAAAAGTCGCATCATCATGCCCTCTCGGTCACAACCTATAAGCAACTTATGCTAGCTGGACGGAACTCCGGTGCAAGCGAAAAAATCCTGCGATCGTCTTCGGAAACCACGTGAAAGGGAGACATGAACATGCCTTGACAGCGGCCTTCCGCTCGTATTAGCTAACACAGTTCAAATGGGGAAGGAGTGGGAATGTTTGCAAACCGCAGGTTGTCGCTTGCCGCTTTGATTCTTGCGTTCGGAGTTTTCTGGGCGTCTCCGCCCGTCGCCGCTCAATTCGGACCGCCGCCACCTCCGCCGCACGCACCCCACCCCAGGCCCACGCCGGAAAGCATCGCGCAAGGCAAGACGCTCTTTGAAGGAACCTGCGCCGTCTGCCACGGCATCGACGGCAGCGGCGCAAACGGCCCCAACATTCGGGAGGCGGCGACGAATCTTGGTCCCGAAGGGCTCTACAACACGATCTACAGCGGGATTTTTGGGTCGGGAATGCCCACCTTCTCGCAGCTTGGCGAAGAGAAGATCTGGCTGCTCGTCAACTACGTCAGTTCGCTCGACCAAGAAGGCGGGGGGATGGCGCTCGGCGACGCGAAAAAAGGTAAAGACGTGTATGACGCGAACCGCTGCGCCACATGCCACGCCGTCGCGGGCAAGGGTGGCGATCTCGGGCCGGACCTGACCAGAATCGGGGCCCAGCGCACCGCCGACTTTTTGCGCGACGTGCTGCTCGACCCGGGCAACCACTTGCCTTCGACGGACACCGCGCTCCAGGAGAGAGCGGGGTATCCCGCTTACGTGATGTATCGCGCGGTGACGGCAAATGGCAAAGTCGTGGAAGGCATGCGCGTGGACGAGGATTCGTTCACGATTCAGTTGAGGGACGCCAACGGCCAGCTCCGCTCGTTGCGGAAGCTCAGCCTGCAAAAGCTGGAAGCGGGGCCGGGCAAGAGCTTCATGCCCAGCTACAAGGATAAACTCTCCGAGACGCAGTTGAACGATCTGGTGGCCTACATCTCCACTCTGGGAGGTGCGCAGTGAGAACGACGAAATACATTCTTTGTGGTCTTATCCTGCTCGCTCTCGTGTTGGGAAGCCGCTTGACGTCCTGGGCTCAGAATGTGACATACGACGAGATTCTTCACGCCGCGAACCATCCGGAGAATTGGCTGACCTACGGCGGCAACTATTCTTCCCAGCGCTTTTCGGAGCTGAAGCAGGTGGACACTCAGAACGTCGGTTCCTTGAAGATGCAATGGGTCTATCAGCTTCGCCGGCAGGGGATTTTCGAGTCGTCGCCGATTGTTGTGGACGGCATGATGTACGTCACCGAGCCGCCAACGACGGTGACTGCCCTCGACGTGCGCACGGGCAAGCCCGTGTGGCGATGGACGGCGGACCTCCCCAAGAATCTCCTTACGATCGGCCTGTTCCCGACAAACCGCGGAGTGGCGATACTCGGCGACGCCGTGTACGTCGCAACGATCGACGCGCGCCTCGTAGCGCTCGACGCGAAGACGGGCGCTGTGCGCTGGAACGTCGAAGTTGGAAGCAACAAGGAAGCAGTCGCCATCACGCAGGCGCCCCTCGCGATCGACGGAAAGATCGTCCTCGGCATGGGCGGCGGCGAAGGCGGCCTTCGCGGCTACATCGATGCCTACGATGCCAAGGACGGCAAACGGCTCTGGCGGCTCTACACCATTCCGACCGCGGGCGAGCCCGGCGTGGAAACTTGGGAAGGCGACAGCTACAAATACGGCGGCGCGACAACATGGAATACCGGCGCGTACGATCCGGAAACGAACGCGCTCTTCTGGGGCACCGGCAATCCCGCTCCGGACTGGAACGGAGACATGCGCAAGGGAGACAACCTTTACTCGTGCTCTCTCCTGGCCATCGATGCCGACACCGGAAAGATGAAGTGGTATTTCCAGTTCTCCCCGCATGAAACGCACGACTGGGATGCGTCCGAACCTCCGATCCTGTTCGACGCGACGATCGACGGCAAGCCGCGAAAGATCGTGGCTCAAGCCGACCGCAACGCTTTTTATTACGTGCTCGACCGCGTGACCGGCCAATTCATCACCGGCAGGGCTTACGCGAAGCAGACGTGGGCGAAGGGACTGGACGCAAACGGCCGGCCGATCGAGGTGCCCAACAACGAGCCGAGTCCTAAGGGAACGCTGGTCTATCCCAGTATCACCGGGTCGGTCAATTGGACGAGTTCGTCCTACAGCCCGCTGACCAAGCTTGTCTACGTCGATACGCGTGAGTTGGGCGCTTACTACTTCAAGGGCCATCCGCAGATGGATCCCGCGAATCCCTTGGACATCGGCGGAGGCGGCGGACAGAAGCTCGTTGGCGGAGATCAAGCTTACAGCGCGATTCGCGCCCTCGAGAGCACCACCGGAAAGATAAAGTGGGAATTCAAGATGGTGGGCGATTCCTGGACCGGCACGCTCGCGACGGCCGGCAATCTGGTGTTTTGCGCGGATGCCGGGGGCAATTTCTTCGCGCTGAACGCGGAGACCGGCAAGGCGCTGTGGAACGTCCAACTCGGGAATTCGGTGCGGGCCAATCCCATCACGTATTCGGTGGACGGCAAGCAGTACGTCGAAGCGGCGGCGGGCAATTCGATCTTCGTATTCAGCCTGCCGTAGGCGGAGCCGCTGGCGGGCGCGGCGGAAGGAGCGCGAATGAAGCTGCTCGATTGGGCTAGCAAGTTCTCGCGGCGCGGTTTTCTGGCCGGCGGAGCGACGGCGATCGCCGCCGTCGCGGTTACCGGGCCGGCCGTTCTGGCCGACCCCGAGGCCACGCCGCGTGCGGAGCCTCAAGGTCTCGAACCCGAACAAACTCGCGTGCTATTGAAATTCGTGCACGACCTTTTCCCCCACGACCGGCTGGCGGATTCCTTTTATGCCAAGGCCATCGCTCCGCTCGAGGATGAGGCCGCTAAAGATTCGTCCGCGAGGAAACTCCTAGCGGATGGTGTTGGTAGGCTCAACAGGCTTGCGATGGCGGCTGGTGGCACTGGATACGCGGACCTAGCAGACGAAAAGGCGCGCGTTGCGATCATCAAGCAGATCGAGGGCGGCGCGTTTTTCTCGAAGGTTTATGGCACGACGCTCGTGACGCTCTATAACCAGCCTGAGGTTTGGCCGCTGTTTGGCTACGAAGGACCGTCATCGGACAAGGGCGGCTACCTTCACCGCGGCTTCAACGACATCGACTGGCTGTGAGGATGCCAATGCCCGCGAAATTCGATCTCAATGATTTGAGCGTGGTCGTGATCGTCGGTTCCGGTGCCGGCGGCGGTGTGCTGGCGAACGAGCTAGCGAAAAAGGGAATTTCTGTCGTGGTTCTCGAAGCGGGAAAGCGCGTCGAGATCACCGATTTCCGCAACGACGAAGTCGCCATGTTCAGCCTGTTTACCTGGCTCGATCCGCGCACTACATCGGGCTCGTGGTCCGTCGCGAAAACCTCTGCGGATTTGCCGATCTGGACCTGCAAGCTCGTCGGTGGAACAACTGTGCATTGGGGCGCTTGCGCGTTGCGCTTCCAGGAGCATGAATTCAAGACGAAAACGCGCTACGGCGATATTGGGGGCGCGAACCTGCTCGACTGGCCCATCGACCTGAACGAGATGGCGCCCTACTACGATCGCGCGGAACTCAGAATGGGCGTTACCGGGACGCACGGAATTCCGCGCCTGCCGGCCAGCAATCACGGTACGGTACTTTTCGCCGGCGCCAAGAAAGTCGGCTACACGAAGTTTCAAACTACGAACATGGCCATCAATCCAGTGCCCCGCGATGGCCGCGCTTCGTGCCAGCAGACAGGTTTCTGCGTTCAGGGCTGCACTTTCGGCGCGAAGTGGTCCACGCTCTACATCGATATCCCGCAGGCGGAGGCCACTGGAAAGGCCGAAGTCCGGGCGGAGTCACAGGTGCTGCGCGTCGAGCACGACGCTTCCGGGAAAGTAAACGCCGTTGTCTATGCCGATGAATCGGGCACATTGCAACGGCAGAAGGCGCGCGCGGTGGCCGTGGCAGCGAATTCGATCGAAAGCCCGCGGCTGTTGCTCAACTCGTCCTCGAGCATGTTCCCCCAAGGGTTGGCCAACTCCTCAGGGCAGGTTGGAAGGAACTACATGCGCCACACGACCGGCGCGGTCTTCGCGGTCTACGAGAAGCCGGTTCACATGTATCGCGGAACCGCGCAGTCCGGAATCGTGATGGACGAAGCGCGGCTCGACCCGACGCGCGGTTTCGTCGGCGGCTACCAGTTCGAGTTGCTCCCGCAGGGTTTGCCGAGCTTCTCGCAGACGATTATTCCCGGCGGCTGGGGCCGCGACCGCGCGTGGATTGTGGACAACTACACGAACCTCGCGGGCCTGTGGATCATCGGCGAGGATCTGCCGCGCGACACCAACCGGATCACGCTACACCCTGATAAGAAAGACAAGTTCGGCATGCCGATCCCGAATATCCACTGCGATGACCATCCGAATGACGTCGCCATGCGCAACCACGGTTACAAGCAGGCGGACGCCCTGTACACGTCGATTGGCGCGAAGAAGACCGTCCACGTTTCTCCGTATCCTTCGACCCATAACATGGGCACGAACCGAATGTCCGAGAAGCCGGCGGACGGCGTCGTGAACCGCTTCGGCCAGGCGCACGACGTCAAGAACTTGTTCGTATCGGATGGGAGCCAGTTCGTGTCGAGCGGCGGCGAGAACCCCACCTTGACGATCGTCGCGCTCGCCATCCGCCAAGCCGAATACATCGCCGACCAGATGACCAAAGGCGCGATCTGAGGGGAAGACTTTGAGGCGGCGGGGTCTGAGATATTACTTCTTCAAGAAGCTGATTGCCCGGCCGCTTTTGCCTTTTCAGCACGCAACGCTGGATCGAAGCACTTCCGGCAGCGCGCCTCATACATGCCGCGCGCGCCGACAACGATCAATTCGTCCGATTTGAATAACCGCTGCGTGTGAACTGCCGGGTTTCCGCACTGGACGCAGATCGCC
>Ga0187872_10001256_pt1 | contig 26528 bp, 23 predicted proteins | sample June2016WEW_16_4_FD_132973 | JGI IMG/M metagenome (GOLD analysis project Ga0187872, IMG submission 132973) | Peatland microbial communities from SPRUCE experiment site at the Marcell Experimental Forest, Minnesota, USA - June2016WEW_16_40 | ecosystem: Environmental > Terrestrial > Soil >...
CCCGCCGCGGCGAAATGAAGAAGATGGTGAACCATCATTCGGGGCGTGTTCGGATGGAATTCAGCATCCCGTCACGCGGATTGATCGGGCTGCGAAGCCAGTTGCTCACGGACACGCGCGGCACGGCGCTGATTCATTCGTTGCTGGAAGGCTGGACCGATTACGCCGGCGATATGGCGATGCGGCTCACTGGCGCTCTGGTCGCGGACCGCTCGGGCGTTTCGGTCGCGTACGCGATTTGGGGCATCCAGGAGCGCGGCGAAATGTTCATCGGGCCGGGCGTGGAAGTTTACGAGGGAATGATCGTCGGCGAAAACGCGCGAGAAGACGACATGAACGTGAATATCACAAAGGAAAAGAAGCAGACGAATATGCGTTCGTCTTCCGCGGACGAAGCCATTCGCCTGGTCCCACCGCGCGAAATGACGCTCGAGAAGGCCATCGAATTCATTGCCGATGACGAATATGTTGAGGTCACGCCCAAGTCCATCCGGTTGCGCAAGAAGGTTCTCGACCCCAAGAAACGTCCCAAGCGCTGGCAGGAGATTCGCGCCAGCGCCGAAACCTGAAGACTCCAGCAAGTGGTATCATTCTGTCTGCTGAAGTCCCACACGGAGCGACCTCATGTCCGAACCCACCAAAGAAGAATTGCTGGCTCGCATTGCAGAACTCGAAAAGCAGGCTGGTGCGAGACCGCGAGGCAGCCTTGAATTCCGCGTCGGCGAGAAGGGAGGCGTCAGCGTGTACGGCCTCGGACGTTTCCCAGTGACACTCTATTACGAGCAGTGGGTCCGGCTGCTCGATGCAGCCGACAATCTCCGCGCCTTCCTTGAGGAAAACAAGCACCGGCTCAAGCTGAAAACCAAGGATTGACCGCTCATTTCTGCCCATCGGCGGCAGCCGGCGCGCTCGGCGAAAGCTGCATCGCAACGCGGTAGGCATTCAGGATATCCGTGAGATAGACGACGCCGAGAAGCTCGCGCGCATCGAATCGACTCACGACGGCAAGCATTTGCACGCCCGCCGCTCCCATGCGTTCGAGTGCGATGTCGAGCGACTGGTCGCTGTGGAGGTGCGGGAATATGGGATCGATCACCTGGCCGAGACGCATTTCTGCTTTGCCTTCCTTCAGCAGACGATCTAAAGCGTCGCCGGAAACGACACCCGCAAGAACGCGGCCGTCCAGAATCGGCCAGCAGCTCAGCCCGCTGTTTTTTGCCGAGGCGCTCGCCTCTTGGACGGTGATGTCGGCAGCAAGCACTTCCTCCGGCTTATGCATTACCTGGGAAACGGTCCGGGCATCCCGGTGCACGCGCAGTCCCGTCTCCGGCAAATGGATTCCATCCTGGCGGGCGATGCCTTCATAGAGCTTCTCCTGATAGATCTTCCGGGATACGAAATAGCTCACGAGATTGGCGATCATCAACGGCACGATGATGGCGTAATCCCGGGTCACCTCGAACACGAGAACGACGGAAGTCATCGGCGTCCGGATGATGCCCGCAAATGCGGCGCCCATGCCGACAAGCGCATAGGCTCCGGGGCTCGCGGTCAAATGGGGAAGTAGGAAATGAGCGATTCCACCGACGGTGCCCCCGAGCATTGCTCCGATAAAGAGCGTAGGCGCAAAAATTCCGCCGGCATTCCCGCTGCTGGCGCTCACTGCCGAGGTGACCAACTTCAGGACCACGAGCCCGGCGGCGACCCTTATCGCCATGTTTCCGTTGCTCAGCGCGCCGGCCATGGGCCCGAACAGCCGGCGCCAAACCGAAACGCCCGGAGGATAGAGCCGCGCGCCCAGCCGCTCGGTGAGCAGAATAAATGCCACTACCGCCAGCCCCGCCAGCGCGCCGATCACGATCGTCAAAAGCAGGAAGACCTGATCTTCGCGCTCCGTGAGTCGTGCCTTCCAATATGACAGTCGATAAATGGCCGGGCGGCCCACGGCGGCGGGCGGGCCGTCCTTTGTGTTCTCCGGCAAATCCATTCCGACTGCTATTGTGCTCCTGCCGACTCCTTCTGCAAACCATGAATCTGGATTTCTCAAGCGTGAACGGTCATGAAGGGTTCCGAATTTGCGGCGAACCGATTATGCTAGGGGCGTTTTTATTCGGGGTATCGCACGGGAGGCGAAAGATGACAAAGATCGCGACGCAGGGAATCACGCTACAGGTCGGAGACGGAACGTCGATGAACGCCTATGTAGCGCGTCCCGATGAACAAGGAAAATTCCCGGGCCTGTTGGTGCTGCAAGAAGCTTTCGGTGTAAACGCGCACATCCGCGACGTGACCGAGCGGATGGCGCGTGAGGGCTATGTCGCCATTGCGCCCGAACTGTTTCATCGCACGCAGCCGGGCTTCGAGGGAAGATACGACGATTTTCCCTCTGCTATGAAGCATCTTCAGGCGTTGACGGAGGCGGGACAAGCCGCGGACTTTCGCGCCGCGTACGAATGGTTGCGAAGTAACTCGCAGGTCTCTGGCGACCGCATTGCCAGCATCGGCTTCTGCATGGGCGGGCGTTCATCGTTTCTCGCGTGCGCGACCTTGCCGCTGCAAGCATCGATTTCGTTTTATGGAGGCGGGATCGCGCAGGGCCTCTTGCCGCGAGCGGGCGATCTGCACGCGCCGATTCTCTTGTTCTGGGGCGGCCTCGATAAGCACATCACTGCCGAGCACACGCGCGCCGTCGAAGATGCGCTGATCAAGGCAGGGAAGCCCTACGTGAACGTCACAGTCTCCTACGCGGACCACGGATTCTTCTGCGATGTGCGCGCGAGCTACAACGCCGCAGCGGCGGGCCTGGCGTGGAAACTGACCCTCCAGTTCCTCGACACGTACGTGAGGGGTGCCGCCGCGACGGCGCATGCGTAGCGGGAACGCCGCCCCTGCTCGGTGCGCTCAGCTCCGAACTCGGACTGAGAAACCGCGTCCCAGAATTGTGTTGGCATGCAAAGGTCTCTATATCAAAATTAAACGATTGGTTTGCGCGACTTGCGTAATTCCTTGTGATCGGGAGACCGTGTGAAGATCTCCGTTATCGGTACGGGCTATGTGGGTCTGGTGACGGGTGCCTGCTTTGCGGAAATCGGACATGAAGTGGTGTGCACGGACAACGACACCGCGAAGATTCGGACGCTCGAATCGGGCGGGCTGCCCATCTACGAGCCGGGACTCGAGAAGGTGATCGCCAAGGCGCGAAAGGAAAAGCGCCTCAGCTTTTGTGAGAATCCGGCCGATGCGGTTGCCGCCGGCGACGCGATTTTTATCTGTGTGGGAACGCCGCCGTTGCCGAATGGCGATGCCGACCTGAGCGCGATCGATCACGTGGCGCGCGTGGTCGCCACGGAAGCGAAGTCTCCCAAGCTCGTGGTCGAGAAAAGCACGGTCCCCGCGCGAACGGGACAGGAATTGAAGCGCGCTCTTTCGGTCTATAGCCGCAAGACCGGGATCACTTTCCAGGTGGCTTCCAACCCTGAATTCCTCCGCGAGGGCACGGCCGTGAGCGATTTCCTCCATCCCGACCGGGTTGTCGTGGGTGTGGAAGACGAAAAGGCGGAGAAACAGCTCAAGGACATCTACCGGCCCGTTCTGGAGCGGAAATTCAATTGCCCGGTCCATGCCTCTGGTTGTCCGAAAGGCCCGGATCCTGTGTGGGTCGTCACGACGATTAACAGCGCGGAACTGATCAAGCACGCATCGAATTCATTCCTCGCGATGAAAATCTCCTACGCCAACATGGTGGCGGATCTTGCCGAGCGTCTCGGCGCGGACATCGAAGAGGTGGTTCGCGCGATGGGTCTGGACCCGCGCATCGGAGGAAGTTTCCTGTCTGCCGGGTTGGGCTTCGGAGGGTTCTGCTTCCCGAAGGATTTACAGGCGTTCGTTTATCTCGCGGAACGTTCGGGCGTGGACTTTTCGATGTTGAAGGAAGCGGAGAAAATCAACAAGCGGCGTATCGATCGATTTATGGAGAAAATTCGGGAGGCGCTGTGGGTGATTCGCGGAAAGCAAGTCAGCGTGCTGGGACTCGCCTTCAAGCCCAACACGGACGACATTCGCTTTGCGCCGGCCATCGACCTTGTCAACCAGCTGCTGGCGGAGGGAGCGCGCGTCCGCGCCTATGATCCCGAGGCCATGGAAAGGACACGCGCGGTTCTGCCGCAAGTCGAGTACGCCAAGTCCGCCTATGAGGCCGCGCAAAATTCGGAGGCGCTCCTGATCGCCACCGAGTGGGACGAATTCCGCAAGTTGGATTGGGATCGCGTGCACGCCGCCATGGCCCGGCCGCTCATTCTTGACGGACGCAACCTGCTCTCACCGCGCGAAATGAGAAAACGCGGGTTCGAGTATCATTGTTTCGGTCGGCCGGACTGACCTTCCCTCTGGAAAACTAGTGGCGATTTCAGCGGCGCGTATCTTTCGTTGCGACCTGTTTCCGGAAGAAGTCGTACGTGCGTTGCAAACCTTCCTCGAGATTCACCTTCGGTTCCCAGTTCAGAATGCGGCGGGCTTTGGCGATGTCCGGACAGCGCTGCTTGGGGTCGTCCTGGGGCAGTGGCTTGAACACGATCGGAACCTTGGCGCCCACAAGCGCGCGCACGCGCTCCGCAAATTCGAGAATTGTGATTTCGTGCGGGTTGCCGATATTGACCGGCTCGTGCTCGCTCGATTCGAACAGCCGGTAAATTCCTTCGATCAAGTCCGAAACGTAACAGAAGCTCCGCGTCTGGCTGCCGTCGCCGTAGACCGTAATCGGCTCGCCGACGAGCGCCTGGTAGAGGAAGTTTGGGAGCGCGCGGCCGTCGTTGAGCCGCATCCGGGGCCCGTAGGTATTGAATATCCGCACGATGTGCGTATCGAGTCCATGGTGGCGGTAGTATGCCATCGTGATCGCTTCCGAAAATCGCTTGGCCTCGTCGTACACGCTACGTGGCCCGACCGAATTGACGTGACCCCAGTAGGTCTCGGGCTGCGGGCTGACGTCCGGATCGCCGTAACACTCCGATGTGGAGGCCATGACGAATCTCGCTTTCTTCGCGAGCGCCAGTTCGAGCGCATTATGAGTTCCGAAAGAACCCACCTTTAGAGTCTCAATCGGATACTTCAGATAGTCAGGGGGGCTCGCAGGCGAAGCGAAATGCATCACGGCATCCACAGCGCCGGAGACTTCGATAGGGTCCGATACGTCTTGCTTGACGAAGCGGAATTGAGGATTCGAAAACAGGTGAGCGATGTTCGTTTCCGCGCCGGTAATGAGATTGTCGAGGCAAAGCACGTCCCAGCCCTTCGCGATCAGCAAATCGCAAAGATGAGACCCGAGAAACCCCGCCCCGCCTGTTAGCACGACACGCAAGTCTTTACTCCTTGTCGACGGATTCCTTAGAGCTCATTATCCCCGAAAACTTCCGTCCACAGAAGGATTCTGAAAGGGTCTCGGCCCATTCGTTGCCTGATACGCCATTGCCTTCGGTCATTCTTCGACTCCAATACGCCGTTTTATGGTCTAAAGGATGTGGGCAATTCTCGCAGATATCGGGGCATATTCATTGAAGGAGGCGCCATGGCCAGGCGCGCCGGAGTCTTTTTCGGTCTAGTCATCGCTGCTTGTTTTCAGATCGCGGGCTGTGCCGGCACTCCGGCAAAGTTCCATTCAGTCGTCCTGACGCCCAATACGCCGCAGATTATCGGGCAAGGCAAGTTGCTCCCCATCAGCGCGGTGGTGCTCAATGACTCATCGGGCGCGGGCGTAAACTGGGCTCTCAGTCCGGCCACAGGCTCTCTCACAGGCACCACGTCTACGGCGACGACGTACAACGCTCCGGCGATTGTTGCCTCCGCAACCCCCGTGAACGTGAAAGCAACGTCCATCACGTTCGCAAATCAGTTCTCGACGCTTCAGATCACGGTCGAGCCGCCGCCGGCGATCACGACGACATCGCTGCCTTCGGGAACCATCAACGGCGTGTACAGCGCGACGGTCGTTGCGTCGGGCGGAGTGCCACCCTTTACATGGACTGTGTCCAGCGGCACGCTACCCGCCGGACTGTCCCTCAGCGCCAGCACCACGAATTCCGTGACTATCACCGGCACGCCGACCACGACAGGACTCTCTGCTCCATTCATGATCCACGTAGTAGACGCGGATGGTGATCCCGCGACATCCGTCGCCCTGACCATCAACGTGAGTGATCTGGCGATCACCACGACATCGCCTTTGCCCAACGCGAGCGTCAGCACGGCGTATAACCTCCAATTCCAGGCCGGCGGCGGCACTGCGCCGTATACGTGGGCAGTCGCAACAGGATCTACTCTGCCCGCGGGTCTCACGCTCAGCGGCGCGGGGCTTCTCTCCGGCACTCCGACCAAGCAGGCTACCTCCACGTTCGGCATTACCGTGACGGACAACGAAGCGCCGCCCGCATCTCTCACGGAGACATTCAGCCTCACTGTCACCGGCCCGGTCGGCTTGGCCCTGTTGAAAGGGAACTACGCATTTAAGTTCAGCGGATTCAACTCGAAAGGCGCCGTCGTGATCGCCGGCAGTTTCGCGGCGGATGGCGACGGCAACATCTCGAACGGCGTGGAAGATTTCAACTCGATCCAGGGGCCGCCGGCCAATCACACCTTCACCGGCAAATACACGCTCGGGGGTGATGACCGCGGCCAGTTGATTTTCAGCAGCCTCACGGGGTCGCCCACCTACGCATTTGCCATCGACACGACCGGGGTAGAGGGACGCCTCGTGGAGTTCGACGCGAGCGGGACAAGAGGATCGGGCGAGATCGTGCAGCAGACGGTTTCAACCTGCGGGGCGAGCACGATCACTGGCGACTACGCATTCGAACTATCCGGCTCCGCAGCAGCGGTCTCCGGAATTTCCCTGGCTGGTCCGGCGATGATGGCCGGCAGATTCACGGCCACCCCGCCTGGCGGCGGGGCCCCGGGAAGTCTGGGCCTGGGCGAAATGGACGCCAACACACCGGGGCTCGTGACGAACGGCGGTACCGTCGGGATCGGCGTCTCCGGGACTTACCAGACAACCACGCAGACAGCCCGCTGCACCCTTACCTTGCAACCGGACAGCCTGCCGAGTTCGACGTTCAGCGTTTATCCCATATCCGCGACGCGGTCATTTCTTGTCGAAACTGATGCTGTGAGTAGCACGGAACCCTTCGTTCTGACCGGCGAGATCGACCAGCAGGTTGGGTATCCATTCGCCGGGACCAGCGCGTTGAGCGCTCCTAGCGCCGGCGGCACGGTCGGGCAATTCTCCGGTGATGGCGGGAACACTTACGTGCCCGACGTGGCTGTCGTTCTATTCGCCCCGTCGGCGGGGAATTTCACCCTGTCCGGAGTCGACAACGAGGGTGGAGCCTTCTCGCCCTTCAATGACAACAGCACTTTCACGATCGACGCATCCGGACGGGCCGCCGTTGTCGGCTTCGATTTCACCGCGTACGTGATCAATACCAACGAAGTCTTCTTCCTGAGCACGACCCTCAACGATCCGGTCATCGGTCACCTGAAGCCGCAGTCGGCGGGGCCGTTCGATGCGACTACCATCAAAGGGACGTTCTTCGAAGGCACTCTCGCGCCGGCGGCGAGTGCCGTCTCGGATTTCTCCGGCGTGATCACGCTCGCGAATACCAACTCTACCAGCGGCACGATTACGGGCACGCAGGATACGACCACCTCGACCGCCAACACGGCCGCCCAGACCGTAACCGGCACTTACGGCAGCATCGGCTCAGCGACAGGTATCGGCACCTTTACACTGACAGCGCCGAGCGCAGTCAGTGGCTCGCTTATTGTGGTTTCACCGACGCACGTCGTGCTGGTCACAACAACGGCGGGAGATGCGAACCCGGTCGTAGTCACCCTGGGAAACTGAGCGGAACCTAGTACGCCCAGCGCATCAGGACAGCGCCGGTCGTATAGCCCGCTCCTACGGCGATCAGCAGGACGAGATCGCCCTTGCGCAGACGCTTCTGTTCCACGGCGTCCATCAAGCCCAGCGGGATCGTGGCAGCGGTTGTATTCCCGTACCGATCGATATTCACCATGACCTTCGAATCGTCGACGCCGAGCCGCTCCTGCATCGCGCGGATGATACGCAGATTCGCCTGATGGGGCACGACCAGCGCCAGGTCGCGGCTCGATAAGCCGTTGCGCTCGAGGATCCGACACGCAAGCTCGCTCATCCTCCGCACCGCGTATTTGAAGACCTGCTGGCCCTCCTGATGGACGTAATGCATTCGCTTTTCGACGGTTTCGTGTGATGCGGGATGGAGCGAACCGCCTGCGGGCATGTAGAGATTGCAGCCGCCCGAGCCGTCCACGTCGTGCGCGAAGTCAATGATTCCCTCCGCGCTGGAGTCAGTGGGCTCGAGCAGCACGGCGCCTGCGGCGTCGCCGAACAGGACGCACGTCGCGCGGTCCTTGAAATCCAGAATCGAGGTCATCACGTCGCTGCCGATGACGAGAACTTTCTTGTGGACTCCGGAAGCGACGAACTGGGCTCCCACCGTCACCGCGTAAGGAAAACCCGAACAGGCCGCCGATAGATCGAACCCCCAGGCGTTCTCCGCGCCAAGGCGGTCTTGAATCAGGCAAGCCGTGGCGGGAAACAGCATGTCCGGCGTGACGGTCGCCACGATGATCAGCTCGATCTCGTCGGCGTGCACCCCTTTGGCCGCGAGGAGCTTTTGTGCGGCCTCCGTCCCGAGATGCGACGCCCCGACGCCGGGCTCGGCGTAGTGCCGCTCACGGATTCCCGTGCGGCTGCGAATCCATTCGTCGTTCGTGTCTACGATCTTCTCGAGGTCGGCATTCGTCACGATGCGCGGTGGAACGTACCCCGCCACTCCCGTGATTTTTGCGGCGATTCGCCGGTTCATCCGTCTCTCCGTTGTCGCAGGAAGCGCCCGCGATTGTATGCAATCCCGCGCCGCGGTTACAAGCAAAACGACGATCCGATCAGGATCGTCGTCCTGAGGCGAGGCGCTTTTTGCCCGCCGAAGGACCTCTGTTCCAACCATCCATGTCGGAACGCCACTGAAGTTCCCGTTTCTACGGCCCGTCTCGTGAGGCATGATGGGTCCATGACTCCGGCCGAGCGAACTCGGTGGATTGGCGAGCGAGCCCGCGCCGCTGGTTTTGATCTCTGCGGCGTCGCGCCCGCAGCCCCCGAAGAGCTTGGGGAGCTCAGCCGCTTGCCGGAGTGGCTCGCGCGCGGCTTTGCGGGCGAGATGAAATACCTTCACGACTCGCGCCGCGCCGATCCGCGGTCGGTTCTGCAAGGCGCGCGAAGCCTGATCGTCGTTGCGCTCAACTACAACTCGGCGCAGCCGGCGTCGGCGCAGCTTCCCGCCGATGCGAAGGACGAGTCACCGCGGGGCCCACGGGGACTGATCTCGCGCTACGCCTGGGGCGACGACTATCATGACGTGATCCGGCAGAAACTTGCCGCCCTGATCGAGGAAATGCGCGCGCAGTTCCTGGAGCGTTTCGAAGCTCGCGCCTACGCGGACACCGGTCCGATCGTCGAGCGCGTGGCCGCGAAGCATGCCGGTCTGGGCTGGCTCGCCAAGAACACCTGCCTGATCCATCCGCAACTCGGCTCGTGGCTCTTCCTGGGAGTCATCGTCACAACTCTTGCTTTGGAGCCATCGCTCGCGCCGGGCGCGCCACCTCCGCCCGACCTCTGTGGAAGCTGCACTCGCTGCTTGGACGCCTGCCCCACGCAAGCTTTCCCGGAACCGTACGTCCTCGACGCGCGGCGTTGCATCTCGTATCTGACCATCGAGCTGCGTGGCGCAATCCCGGAAGAGTTTCGCGAGCAGATGGGTCGCAACGTCATCGGCTGCGACATCTGCCAGGACGTGTGCCCCTGGAATCGCAAGGCTCCCGTGACGAGCCTCGCCGCGTTCGAGCCGCGCCAAACACTCTTCGCGCCGGAACTCGAATGGCTCGCCTCACTCTCGCAGCAGGAATTCAGTGCCGTGTTTCGCGGGAGTGCGGTCAAGCGGGCGAAGTGGCGCGGCCTTGTGCGCAACGCCTGTGTGGCTCTCGGAAATTCTTCGATCGCGCCGGATCAACCGGCCTATCCGCGCGTCATTCGCTTGCTCGACCGCCTTGCCTCTTCGGAAGATGCGATGATCTCCGGTCACGCCCGGTGGGCGCTTGTGCGGCTTTCCGGCTCCCACGACCAGCCCGCTCCGGATGGATTGCGAGTCCGCATCGCCGAATCAAAAACGGAATGACAGCGAACGCAGTTTTTGCGATACTTTCGCGTTCGAGCGGTGCCGGCCATCAATTCCGGAAGCGGGCCGCGTTTCAATTCAACTCCAGGACTAAAACTCTATGAAAGCAAGTCATCGTTTGATCGTTTGTCTGGCCGTACTCCTTGCCGCCGGCATGGGCGCCTCGCAGCTGTTTTCGCGGGAACATCCTGCCCAGGCTGCGCAGAAGGGTTCGACCGCCCCTGCGCAGCAAGGCGACGTCGAGCGCGGGCGGTATCTGGTCGAAAACGTCGCCATGTGTGAGGAGTGCCACACCCCGCGGGACGCCAATGGCAATCTCGACGAATCCCGAAAGCTCCAGGGTGCGGCGATCTGGATCACGCCCGTGCATCCGATGACGAACTGGTCGATGCGGGCGCCCGCCCTGGCCGGCTTTCCGGGGTTTACCGACGAGCAAGGCGCGCAGATCCTCGAAAAAGGCATCGGGCCAAACGGGCTGCCCATCCAGCCGCCCATGCACGTCTACCATATGAATCAGGCGGATGCGCGCGCCATCATCGCCTACCTGCGCTCTCTGCCTAGCACCTACCCGCAAGAGTAGGAACCTCGGGACGCAGTGGCGGGTGTCATAACATGGCCGTAACACTTGCCGTATACCCTTGCCCGCCTCAGAAGCAGGCGCAGCAGGGACCCGCATGGCCCGGACCCATATGGCCCAGATTCGTATGAAAAAGACCCACATTCCCGACCAATCGCTCTTCTTCAATCGTCACTTCTCCTGGATGCAGTTCAACGAGCGGGTTCTTGAAGAAGCCCGGGACCCGGCGAACCCGCTGCTCGAGCGTGTAAAGTTCCTCGCGATCACAGCGAGCAACCTTGACGAGTTCGTCGAGGTGCGCGTGGCGGGTCTCTTGCAGCAGGTGGAGCAGGGAAACCGCGAGCCCGGCCCTGATGGCCGCACGCCGGAACAAGTCCTCACGGAGCTGACCTCGCGAATCCACCGCTTTGTGGACGAGCAGTACGCTTGTTGGACGGAAGAGCTCGTCCCTGCTTTGGCGGACGAATCCATCTGCGTCCGGGGTCTCGACGAGCTGCGGCCCGCGGCCCGCGAGCACATCGAGAACTTCTATGCGACGACGGTCGAGCCGCTCCTCACGCCGGTTACGGTCGACCCGGCGCATCCTTTCCCTCACGTCCTGAACAAGGCGCTGTGCCTCGCCTTCTTGCTTCGGCGCAAGCGGCGCGGCTCCCACACGTATCTCGGAGTCGTGACCGTGCCGCGCGCGCTGCCCCGGCTCGTGCTCGTTCCATCTCCGGAAGGAACTGTCGAATACGTGTTTCTTCACGACGTGGTTCACGCCTTTGCGGAGCGGCTCTACCACGGGTACGAGATTCTCTCCGCCGCGGCATTCCGCGTCACGCGGAACAGCAACCTTTATCTCCAGGAAGAAGAATCGCGCAATTTGCTGGAGTCTGTGGACCAGCAGCTGCACCGGCGCCGGAAAGGTTCCGCCGTTCGCCTGGAAATCGAGGCGGGCGCCAATCAGGAAATCATCGACCGTCTTGAGGCGAACTTCCGCCTGGTGCCGTGGCAGGTCTTCCGCATCAACGGGCCTATCAACCTCTCGCGGCTCTTTCACCTCTACGACCAGACGCCGCGCCCGGACTTGAAATTCCGGCCCTTCGCAGCGCGCGAGCTGGCTGTGAAGCCGGGAGCGTCTTCGATTTTCGAAGTCGTGCGGAAGCGCAACATCCTGCTGCATCACCCGTATGATTCGTATGCGACGGTGGTGCGATTCATCGAAAGTGCGGCGCAGGACCCGAGCGTGCTTTCGATCAAGCAGACGCTCTATCGCACCAGCGAGAACTCGCCCATCGTCCGCGCCTTGATCGAAGCTGCCGCGAAAAAGGAAGTCGCGGTCGTGGTCGAGCTGAAGGCGCGTTTCGACGAGGCGTCGAACATTCGCTGGGCTCGGAATCTGCAGGAAGCGGGCGTGCAGGTGTTTCACGGAGTCGTCGGCCTGAAGACGCACTGCAAGCTCGCGCTGGTGGCGCGCCGCGAGACCGACGGCCAGATTCGCCGCTACGCGCACCTGGGCACGGGGAACTACAACCCCTCGACCGCGCGCTTCTACACCGACCTGAGCCTGCTCACCAGCGACGCCCGCATCACCTCGGCCGTGCATCACGTGTTCAACTATCTGACGGCCTATTCCGAGCGGTCGAGGTACACGCCGCTTTTCGTCGCGCCCTTGAACCTCGGAAGGAATGTGGTGAGTTTGATCGACCGCGAGGCGGCTCACGCGCGGGCCGGGCGGCCGGCGTTCATCATCGCAAAGGTGAATTCGCTTCTGGACGAAAAGATCATCCATGCGCTCTATCGGGCCTCCCAGGCCGGAGTGCAAATTGAGCTGATCGTGCGCGGAGCGTGCGCGCTGCGGCCGGGGTTGCGCGGAGTGAGCAGCCGGATCCGTGTTCGCAGCGTGATTGGGCGCTTCCTCGAGCACAGCCGCATTTTCGTCTTCGGCAACAGCGGCAAGACCGATATCTATCTCGGCAGCGCGGACTGGATGCACCGCAACATTTACGAGCGCGTGGAGGTGATGTTCCATCTCCGCGATGCGGCCTTGTGCCGGCAGATTCTCACGGAGGTTGTTGCCCCGTATCTCGCCGACACGCAGAAGACTCGCCTTCTGCTGCCAACCGGGGATTACGTCCGCTCAAATCAGGCGGGGCGGCTTGCAGGTTCGAGGAACGGCTTCCGCTTCAATGTCCAGGAGTTTCTGATCGATTTCGTGGAAGGACGCGAAGGCCTTGGCTCCGTCCCCGCCTGGCCGGCTTTTTCTCGCCTTCAAAATCTACAGTCGGCCGACCCGTCCGGGGAAGAGCAGTGACCCGACGTTGCGGCGGCAGGCCGTAGACGTCCCGCGAATTTCGGCATAATCCTTCCCGAGAGGCGTCTGTATAATCGCAGGCTATGGAGCCCTGGCTGGAGACGGCGGTGAAATGGCTGCTCGGGCCTGAAATCCCGAGCGAAAATCGTCCCGGGCATCTTTGGCCGCGGTGGATTTTTCTTCGGGCGCTGGGGCTGATCTATTTTTCCGCGTTTTATTCCCTCCTGTTTCAAATCAGGGGACTGCTCGGGCCGAGCGGGATTCTGCCCGCGGGCGATTATCTGCAAGCAGTTTCCGCGGCGATCCACGGGCTGAAATTCTGGTATGCGCCGACGCTCCTGTGGTTCGGCTCGAGCGACCGGGCGCTCATGCTGATCGCGTGGGTCGGGCTGGTCGCATCGATTCTCGTCGTATTCAACATTTGGCCGCGCGCGGCCCTCCTGATCTCGTTCGCTTGCTTCCTCTCATTCGTCAGCGCGGCCCAGGATTTTTCCGGCTATCAATCGGACGGAATGCTCCTTGAAGCTGGTTTCCTGGCGCTGTTCTTCGCCCCGCCCGGATTCCGGCCTAGGCTGGGCCAGGCGCATCCGGCGTCACGCGCGAGTCTCTATTTGCTGCGATGGGAATGGTTCCGCATCTATTTCGAATCGGGCGTGGCGAAGATGGCGAGCCACGATTACTCGTGGCGGCACTTCACGGCGATGGATGATTACTACCAGAACGCTCCTCTGCCCACGTGGATCGGGTGGTACGTCGGGCATTTCCCTCATTGGTTCCATGCCTCGGCCGTCTTCTATACGCTCGCCATCGAATTGGTCCTGTGCTGGATGCTCTTTCTGCCCCGGCGGTTTCGCATCGCGCTGTTTTTCATCGTGGCGCCGTTTGAAATCAGCATCATCCTCACCGGGAACTACGCGTTTCTGAACTACATCGTCTTCTCCCTCGGGTTCCTCCTGCTGGACGACCGCTTCATCGAATGGATCGTCCCGAAACGAATACAGGATCTCGTGGGGCGGGTGAGCCCGCCCGCCGGTGGGGCGACGGCGCAGGAAAGCTGGCGCGCGCGCTGGCGCAAGCGCCTGGTTCCCGTCAGATGGAGCATTGCAGGCATCTGCTTCGCCTGGGTTTTCTACGCTGCGACGGCCGAACTGATCTGGATGTTTGTTCCTGGGCTTCCGCTGCCAGCGAAGCCCGTCGAGATGCTCGAACCGTTTCGCATCGCCGACCGCTATGGGCTTTTTGCCAGTATGACGCACGCCCGGTACGAAATTGAATTTCAGGGATCGACGGATGGCAAGACGTGGACGCCGTATCCCTTCCGTTACAAGCCGCAGGACGTGAACGAGGCTCCGGGAATCTATGCTCCCTACCAGCCGCGGTTCGAGTGGAATCTGTGGTTCGCTTCGCTCGGTTCCTGGCCCCAGTACCGCTTCGTGGTATGGACCGAAGAGCGCCTCCTGACCAGCGAACCGGACGTCCTCGCTCTTTTTGCCCGAAATCCGTTCGCGGGCTCTCCGCCCCATCAGGTGCGCGCCGTCATCTACCAGTATTGGTTTACGGATATGAAGACGAAGCGCACGGCCGGCGCGTGGTGGCGGCGCGAACTGCTCGGCGGATACGCTCCGACGCTCGAGCGCGAGTCGGATGGCAAGATCGTGATCCTCGACGTCCCAACCACACCGCCGATGCCGGAGTAGCCCATTGCAAGCAGCTTTTGCCACCCGGCGAGAATTCCGTTAGCCTGTCTGTGACGCGACGAGTCCGCCCATGAAACGCCAGCACACAATCGAGCAAAAGGAATCGCGCCCCGACGAGCTCGTTCCGGAGCAGGTGATCGCGCATCTCGCGACGCTGTCCGATGCCGCGAGTATCCGGGCGATCGCACATGGTATGGGACTGAAACATCGCGGCCGCCGTTTCTTGCCGAGAGTCATCCAGCAGCTCAAGCGCCGCGGCGAAGTCGAGGAAACATACGGCGGGAAATACCGTCTCGCGGGCCAAAAGCAAACGCAACGTGGCGCATCGAGCGGGTCTCCCGCTGCGCCAGCGAGGAGCGCCGAAGCCCCGGCGGCGTCGAAGAGATCCCAGGATCCGAATCTGGTGTCCGGTCGCATCATCGCGCACCGCGATGGCTACGGTTTCCTGGTCCCGGACAAACCGATGCCCGGAGTTGACGGCGACCTCTTCATTGGCCGCGACAATCTCGGCGACGCCATGCACGGCGATCACGTTCTGGCGCGGATCACGCGCCGCCGCGCCGACGGGCGCGCGGAAGGGCGCGTCGTGCAGATCGTTGAGCGCGAGCATCCGACCCTCGTCGGCCTGTTCCGCTATGGGCCGCACGGCAACCACGTTCTGCCGTACGACACGCGCATTCTCCATGAGGTCCTGATCCATCCCGGCGATGAACTGACCCCTGAATTGCGGCAGAAGCTCGGCCCGGAGACTCAGCCAGCGGCGATTCGCCGCTTGCGGCTTCCGGAGCTCGATGGCGCCGTCGTGAACGCCGAAATCACGCGCTATCCGAAGGGCGGACTTTCGCCGGCGGGCCGCGTGATCGAGATTCTCGGCCGGCCGGGCGAGATTGGCGTCGATGTCGAGATCATCATCCGGAAGCATCACCTGCCACATGTTTTCCCGGACGAAGCGCTCGCCGATGCGAAAGAGGCGCCGCAGCAGGTGGCGGAAAATGACCTGCGCGGGCGGCGCGATTTCCGCGCCCTGCCGATCGTGACGATCGACGGCGAGACGGCACGCGATTTCGATGACGCCATCCACGTCCGCTCGCTGCCGGACGGGAACTACGAGCTGCAAGTGCATATTGCGGACGTCGCGCACTACGTCCGGCGAGCGGCGGCGCTCGATCGCGAAGCGCGGTTGCGCGGCACGTCCGTCTACTTCCCGAATCGCGCGGTGCCCATGCTCCCGGAGGAGCTTTCGAACGGCATCTGCTCGCTCAATCCGAAAGTGGACCGCCTGGTGATGAGCGTAATCATGGAAATGGACGCGACCGGGAAGATGACGCGCGCCGACTTCGCGCCCGGCGTGATTCGTTCGGCCGAGCGCATGACGTACACGAACGTCAACAAAGTGCTCGAAGGCGACCCGGAGATGAGCGAGCGCTACGCGCCGCTTGCCGCGGAATTCCGGCGCATGAAGGAGCTGGCGCTCCTCCTGAACGCCCGGCGCCACGCGCGCGGCTCCATCGATTTCGACCTTCCCGAGCCGGTGATCGAATTCGACGAAGCCGGGGCGATGACGAGCATCCTTCGCAGCGAGCGCAACATCGCCCACCGCATCATCGAGGAGTTCATGCTCGCGGCGAACGAGGCCGTGGCGCAATACCTCGAAAAGCGCGGCATCGGCGCGCTTCACCGCGTCCACGAAAAGCCCGATCCCAAGAAGGTGCTGGAATTCGAGGAGCTGGCCAAGGCATTCGGCTACTCGCTCGGCGTCGAAGACCTCACCGAGCGCCGCGTGGCGGTGCGGCATGGCCACGTCCGGCCACCCGCGCACGCGGGCGGCGGTAAGGGTCGCATGCGGCCAATGAGCGTCACGCTGCCGGCCGCGGAGGAGATCGACATCCGGCCGCAACATTACCAGCGGCTGACGCTGAAGATCGCGGGAAAGCCCGAGGAGCGAATCCTCTCCTATCTGATGCTGCGTTCGCTCAAGCAGGCGCGCTATGCCGCGGACCCCATCGGCCATTTCGCGCTCGCGGCCATGGAGTACACGCACTTCACGTCGCCCATCCGCCGCTATCCGGACCTGATCGTCCATCGCGCGCTGAAATGGGCGCTCGAAAACCCGGATGCCGTTCCACCGCACGCGCCGCCTGCTCCGCACCCCGCAGCGCATGCCCATGGCCGCAAGCTCGAAATCGTGGCGACGCTCGGGCCCTACCGCCGCGTCGAGCTCGAGGAGATCGCGTCCGAAAGCTCGGAATCGGAGCGGGGCGCCGAAACGGCCGAACGCGAGCTGATGGAGTGGAAGACGGCGCAGTTCATGGAGAGCCATCTCGGCGAGGAGTACGACGCGCTGATCATATCCGTGCAGAAATTCGGGTTCTTCGTCGAGCTGACTGAGATTTTCGTCGAAGGGCTCGTCAGCGTCGACCGGCTCGAGGAATCAACCGGCCAGCGATGCGTCTATCGCGAGCGCGACCACGCCATCGTGACCGAGCCTCATCGCGGCGGGCGCGGCAGCGCCGCCAGAAAGATTTTCAAGCTGGGCGACCGCGTGCGAGTGCGCGCCGAGCGAATCGACCCGTTCCGGCATCGCGTCGAGTTTGCGCTGGTCTGAAGTGCATCGGAGGCGGGAATGAAGCCGAGCATTGGATTCATCGGATTGGGGCTGATGGGGAAGCCGATGGCGCGGAACCTGCTGCGCGCGGGATTTCCGCTCGTCGTCTGGAATCGCACGAAGTCGAAGGCGGACGACCTGGTGCGCGAGGGCGCGAAACTGGCCGCCAACCCGCGCGAAGCGGCCGCCGCCGCGGACGTCCTGATCACGATTGTGAGCGATCCGGCCGCGCTCGAAGAAGTTCTCTGGGGCCCCCCAGGTGCAAACACTGGCGCGCTGGAAGGACTGCGCGCGGGAAGCACTCTGGTTGATTCGAGCACCGTCTCTCCGGATACCGCGCGGCGCGTGGCAAAGGCGTGCGCGGAGCGAGGCGTCGATTTTCTCGACGCGCCCGTCACCGGCGGCACGTGGGGCGCACAAAAGGGCGAGCTGGTGTTCATGGTCGGTGGAAAGGCTGAAGTGCTCGAGCGCGTGAGGCCGGTGCTCGAGGCGATGGGCAAGAAGTTCTTCCTGCTCGGGCCCAACGGCGCGGGACAAACCGTGAAGCTCGGGATGAACCTCCTGCTGGCGCTCCAAGTCGATGCGTTCGCGGAAGCTCTAGCGCTCGTCACGGCGGCGGGCGTGCCGGCCGATCGCCTGATGGGGGTGCTGCAATCCAGCATGGCGCGGTCGGGGGTGCTCGATGTGAAAGCCCCGATGATGGTGAAAGGCGAATTCCCCGCCAGTTTCCCTCTGCGGTTAATGCACAAGGACCTGCGGCTCGCACTCGAATTGGCGCGCGAGCACGGAACGAAATTGCCGGCCGCGGAAGCGGCCTACGCGACCTTCAGCGCAGTCAAGGACGCGTCGAAGGACGACCCGGATTTCGCCGCCGTCGCCCGCTTTTGGAAGCAGTGAAACAACTATTCGACCGGACGTGCGAAAAATTCTCGATTAGAAACCGACGCCCTCGTTTGTTTTCAAGAGTTTGGCATGGTTTCTAATTCTCATAGTTTGCGATTAGATTTTGGAAGGCGCGAAGACCAGAGACGCGGGAACGCAAGGAAACCGGGCAGGAATCATTCTTCCAAGCCTTCCACCGATTCAGTTTTCAAAGAGCATCGAGCCCTCTTCAAGAGAGCCCCGCTCGCGGCTCCAAACCGGCCGCAAACAGCCCCAAGAGCACCCTCCAAATGTGTAGCGATTAGACCGAGACGCTGCTGTTTGTTTTCAATGAGTTAGAGGCGATTCTACTCGACAGTGTAGCGATTCGAATTGGGGTGCCACTGGGGGTTGAAATGCCGCAATAGGCGCGGTTTGGCGTTTTCCCGGCTGCATTGCGGCACGGGCGTCCGTCGGCTTGTTGCCGCCGCCTTCGAATTGTGACTTCCATCTTCATCTCAAAATTTCCCAAACTTCGAACTACCCGATCACGCTGGCATATTGTTGAGCGCGTGTCAAACGGTTGTTTGTGTGGACTTCGGTCCGGCAACCTTTAGTCTTGGTACTTCTGGCGGAGACGGGGTGTGAGGCGAAGCATCAGTTGCACGCGCTCGACCTCGTTCAACCAATCGCCGAGCGTGGCGTCAAGTTCTTCCTTCTCCGGCGCGACGATGCCGGTGGGGCAGAGCGGGCCAAGTTTGCGAAGGGCCAAGGCGCGATAGCGATGGATCGTTCGATCCCCCGCCGTGGCGCACCATTGGTTGTCTTCCGACAAAAACAGGACGACCGGCACGCGACTCCCGCCGTTGATGCGCAGCTCCGGGATCAATTCGGCGTCCCTGGGGCGCTCGATGAAGCGCAAATCGATTTTCGCGGGATTGCCCTCAGCGATTCGACGAATCAGCGGGCATTGTTCAACGCAATCGCCGCACCAGATGCCGCTGAAGATCAGAATCTTCATTTGCCGCACGAAACCGCCAAGCAACTCTCTTTGGACATCGGTCAGCCGTGCGGCATCGTGGACCTGATTCCAGCGGCGTTGCTGCTCGTCGGTGCCGGTCCGAAGGTAGCCGTCGTAGGGAAGCCCAGATGCAAATCGGTCGGAAATGTACGAAGCATCTGTCATCGCTGTTGTACCTATGCTGCATAGATTGCTTTCGCTCGCGCAGCGCCAGCGATCACGCTGGCATATTGTCGAGCGCGCGTCAAATGGTTGTTGGTGTGGACTTCAGACACTGTTGTAAATGCCGATTTCTTAGACGAGGATATCCCTAGGAGAAAACGATGGCGACCTTATACGTTGAGAACGTCCCTTTGGAACTCTACGAGGCGCTACGAAAGCGGGCGCGAGCACGCGACCGTTCGATCGCCGCTGAGGTTCTGGCACTGCTCGAAGAAAACATCCCGACCGAGAAAGAGCTAAAAGCCCGAAAGGAGTTTCTCCGCAAGGTCGGACGGATGCGAGAGAGGAAGAAACAGGCCAGGGGTATTTCCCCCTCAACGGAAGAGATGCAACGCGACGATCGAACGCGATGAATCCAGTCGTTTTGGATGCCGGCGTCGCCGCAAAGTGGTTTCTGCCAAATTCCGCACCCTTCAAACCCGAGGGGATGCGGCACCCAAACTGGTTGGAGAGCCTGGTAGTGAACTGTGGTGTTTTATTATCCGCCGGTCTCGTGAGATCAGTGCGAGGGATCGTTGAAGATGAAAGGGTGGGCCACCGCCGTGGCACATTGTTGAGCGCGTGTCAAACGGTTGTTGGTGTGGACTTCGGTGTGCGGGCACTGGTTGCCGTATGGAACGATAAGCGATCATGACTTTGGTTTCCGCTCGGTTCTCGAGAAAGGTCCGCGCCGCTTGAGCCAGCGGGCGCCGATGAAATTGTGACGAGTTCAGTTTTGCTCTTGTTGGGAGGTCGGAATTGGAATTCACGCCAGAGTCTTAGTTCCGAATCGGTGCGATCGCCGTCCAGATTCCAAAGTCCCTGTATCTCATTAAGCTCCACCTCGTTTAATAGTCGAAAGCCCGAATCAAACTGTATCTGAGCAAGGCGATACAGGATCTCCCTCCGGGTCGACAACCTAAGAGGCCCAGGTCCCGGGGATCCATTGCGGCGTATCATCCAGCGGCGCTTTCGCTCATAGCGGATCTGAGCCAGCCAATTTCTGAAATCTAAGAGCCATTCATATCTTTCATCACCATCCGCAAGCCCTTCGCCAGTCTTGTCTCGACGGACTACTGTACACGTCCAGCAGCCGAATCTCGATCCGCCACACGTCTTGCCGACCCCATCTCCCAGGGAATGAGACGCGCATTCTCCTCCGCTGGCCAATGTGTAGAGGCGGCTGAGCTCGCGATTACCATCGCCCCAGGGGCATTTTGATGTCATCAGAAACTGCCACACTTCTTCTGTGGCAAAGTCTTCGATCGGTGTGAAGGCTGTCGCGCGCTTCAGACTTCCATATGCGCCTTGAAAAGGCTTACCCCTTGAATATTTGGCCAGGGTAGCAGATCGCGATTGGCTTTCCGATCTCCGAAGGCCGAGTACGATGACCACTTGCGAATGTAGCGATATCGTGTCTTTTATGAACTGTGTCATCGGGCGGATTCGCATGTCCTTGGTGCACCAGCGGAACCAATGGGTAGGAGGTGCATATCCGCGTCCGATCACTGCGACAAAGTAGCGATGTTTTAGCAGAGGCGCCAGGATATGTACATTAAACGGCATCCGCTGGGCATTTGCAGCCTTCTCAATCTTGAATAGAGTGCCGGTCAGCATTTCTGAATATGCGGGATGCTCCATTCCGGTGTCCACGTAAGCTATTTCAACGGACTTAGTCCTTTGCGAGGACTTGAGTGAATCTAGGGACGACCAGACAAGTTGTAGAACTGCCGTGGAGTCTTTGCCACCACTATAGGCGATAATCCAAGGTCGAGAGTCTAGGAGATACATCCTCCGTATCAAAGCGAGGCGCTTTTGAAGTAACATATAGTTACACTATCACCTGTCGTCTTGTCTACTATCTCAGACGATTGATGAGGGGGTTTGCTCTGGTATCTTGCGCGGTTCTAATCTTTTCGGCGGCAAGGGTCTACTGGAAACAAGGTCACTGTTGGCGTGGATTTGGGGCTTTACTCTCGAGCTTTTGCGCGATACCGGGCTTCCGTGGCAAGAGTTTCTATGTACTGCATTTGGTGTTGATCTTTGCCTATCTGACTTGGGCGAATAGGCCAAGTCAGAGCAACCCAACTGGAGTCTGGCGACAGTGGAAGAGCATTAACGACCGGAGCAGGGCGTGGGTCGATCAGTTTAAGACGTTCGACGAGTTTCAGGCTTTTGCGAACGCCGAGCCAATTTCCTGGGGGGCTAGGGCAAAGGACACGAAAAAGGCTAAATCCAAGGCGCCGGATCAATCAGGCGAGAGGGCGGGGAGGGAAGAAGGCGAGGGGTAAATCGCGGACGGTGCGGAGGCCGGCGGGAGCGGCGAGGATGGCCGGGATCGCGTTGACGGCGACGGCGGAGTAACCCGCCAAGAACCTACGGCAGATGCGGACAATCAGGCGTGCTGATGCTTCGCAGTTTTTCGAGCAGAATCGGGCGTGCGCGGGGATAGGCCTGCTTGTCATCCAGCAACTGATACGCCCAATGCGCACCCATGGAAATGGCGTGATCTCAAATTACTGCCGCCATTGGTAATACCCCGGCCCGACGCGCATATGGTGGTGCCAGGCCATTGGGAACGCCCACGCCACGAGCACGCCCAACAGGGCCTGTCCAATCGCAAGCGGAATGATGTTTCGCACGCGCCCAAACATCCAGGCCATTGCCGCCCCGCCGACAAATGTCAGTGGTACGAGGACCGGATTCGGCCAATGACACGCGGCAAAAATCGCGCCTGTCAATCCCGCAGCCACCCATTCATTCCGTACGAGCGACAGCATCCGGTTGTGCAGCAGGGAATTGAGCGCCACCTGCTGCAACACGCAAAACGCGAAGTAGCCCCCCAGCGACGAAATCGAAGTCGGCGGGAGACGCCGCGACGCACCCAGCAAAAAGCCAACGATCACGAGCGCCGCCATGAGACCGAACACAGCCAGAGCCTGCTCCGTCGCAGGCCAAATATTGTCTGCGCGCCACCCAAGAGTCTTCGGCGTGTCGCGATGCAGCAGAAAACTCGCCACCAGCCACACGGCGAATAGCACCCAGGTCCATCGCGCCGTGAATTGCAGCCGCCAGATAAACCACAGTATGAATGCGGGCAGGAGCGTCACGTCGGCAAGGGATAACCATCGCTTCAGACGGGGATTCATCACTGCTCCCCAGATACTCTTCGCATCTCGGCCACGCTCGCTGTACAAAAGCAACCCATGATATCCCCCGCGGGCGGATCAGCGGATAATTTATAGCCAGTGGCCAATCTGTTCCTCGCGGAAGCCGTCCTGTTCGTGCACCTGCTTTGGTGCGCGTGGGTGCTGCTGGGCTGGACAGTGACGCGCGGCCGCCGCGTTCTGCGGACACTGCACGTCGCTTCACTGATCTACGCCATCGTCATCGAGTTGGTTTCCTGGCCGCCGTGTCCGCTCACCGTGGTTGAAACGTGGCTTGAGGCTCGCGCAGGCATCGAACCCGCGCAGGGACCGTTTCTGGTGCGTGTTCTCGATGCAATTGTGTATCCCAACGTGCCGGAGTGGCTCGTCGTTGGCAGCGCGGTGCTTGTTTGCGTGGCGATCTTATGGATCTATCTGCGGCGCTATCTTCGCCGGGCCGCGGACGGCCGGTGGTGACGCCGATCAACACGATGCAGAGCGGACAGGTTTCATCAAGCCAGCGGGTAGGGAGGGAAGAAAGCGAGGGGCAAATCGCGGACTGTGCGGAGACCGGCGGGAGCGGCGAGGATTGCCGGGATCGCGTTGACGGCGATGGCGGCGGTGGCGATGTCTCCATGCGCGCCGCCGGGAATCGTGAGCGAAAGGTTCGGCTCGCCGCGCAATTCGATCGTATCGCCGGGGTGCTTCGCGCCGACGTACATCTGAAGCTCCATGAAAATCTTTTCTTCGCCCTTCGACGTGCCGCGAGCGATCTGATGGACGCCGGCCACCTGGCCAGGCGTGACCTCGAGGAACGGGGTCTTTACCGTTTCCCTGGCGATGACCGGCTCGATCGTTTCGGAAATGTCGTCGACAACGAGGCCGAGGCCGTCGGCGACCATGGCGACCGATTCCGGCAAACCGTGATGCTTGATGATGCCGGCGTCGACCTGTGCGCGAAACTCGTCGGGCGTCATGCCCGCGCCGATTTTCTTTTGCAGCGGCAAGCGGCGTTTGGAAGCGTCCACGATGCGCACGGCTTTCGCGAAGTCCACGCGCTGCGCGACGGCGGAGAGCACGAGGACGAGCTTATCCATCACAAAGCCGGGATTGACGCCCGTGCCGACGAGAGCGACGCCTTCCTCCTTCGCGGCGGCGTCGAGCTTTGCGGAAAGCTCGGGATGCTTGCGGAACGGATACGCCAATTCCTCGCAGGTGGAAACGACGCAGCAGCCCGCGGAGAGACACGCGAGCAGTTCGTCCATGACGCCCGCGAGAGACGACGAGGTCGTGTGCATGACGACGTCGACGGGCTTCTCGAGCACGGCGGGCGGGCGAGCCGACACGGGCACGCCCCAGGGCGCGTCGGGTGCGCCCACGACTTCGCCCAGATCGCGCCCGGCTTTGGCCGGATTGCGGTCGATGCCGCCGACGATTTCGAGCGATTCCTTCTGCCGCAGCAAGCGAGCGATCGAGGCGCCGATGGGGCCAATGCCGAACTGCACGACGCGAATCTTCTTCCTCACAATGCCTTCCTTGGGCGCAAACGAAGCACCTAAAGTAAGGCCTTAGAGGGCCGACCGCAACCGGAAAGAATGAATGGAGGGGAGTCGAAGAGGCAAAAAGTAAAAGCAGATCCCTCACCCCCATCCGCAAAAAGCGCGGCCGGGTTCGGGTCCAATTTCAGGACTCCGGTGGAGTCCATCGGACTCCCAAAACCGGAGATGACAGCGTAAGAGGAGCGGCCTAGAAACGGGAGCGGGTGGCGCGGAGATAGTCCCGCAGCGACGCAACGTTCGGCCCGTAGGAGCCGACGCGGCCGGCGTCCACGGGCAGGCCGAGGCGCTCCGCTTGGTCGATGCTCAGGCCAGCGTCGTCGAGTTCAGCGAGGCTGTAGCCTTCGGCGGGCACGAGGCGGTTGGGCCGCGAACGGTCCACAGGACGCAGCGGGCGACGCATGTGCCACCGCTTTCCCACGATATTGAAGAAATCGTCCCAATCTCGACGGTTCCACATCGCGCCCTCTCTTCCTAGTACGCTGCTACTCTGTCCACTCGATCTGTCATCGAATTGGATGCAACGAGAGCCCTTTGGGTAGCTTGAAATTTAGCGTCGCGCTCCGCTGCTTCACGGAGAGTAACGCTGCTGATTCTAACCCCGCCGAAAGCCGAAAGTTGCCCGTGTATCCATTGAGTTATCGCATGATAGGTACGGCGACTCCGGCCCGCGCTGCTATACTTGTTCGAACGAAGGGCGATCAACCCAAGGGCGAGCAACAGCGGGAAACTAGCAGTCGCACGTTAGGCGATTGTGTAAGCGGCGAGAAATCTGCATGAGCAATCCATCGGTCATCGTCGTCCATTACCACGAGCTGTGGCTGAAGGGCCGCAACCGGCGATTCTTTCTCGGGAAGCTTTTCACCGCGCTGCGCCAGGGGCTTCAGGGGATTCCGGTCGAGCGAATCGAGCAGCCCGGCGACCGTCTGCTGGTGCGCCTCGGGACCGGCGCGTCGCTTGAGGACGCGATCCGGCGGATCGAGCGGGTGTTCGGGGTCGCTTACTACGCCGTGGCGCGTCCCGTGGCGCGCGAGATGGAAGCGCTTTGCAGCGCCGCGTGGGAAGAGGTCGAGCCGCTACGGTTTGCCTCGTTTGCGGTGCGCGCCAAGCGCAGCGACAAGGAGTTCCAGCACTCGACGATGGAGATCGAGTCCACGGTGGGGCGTTACCTGCTCGAGAAGCTTCGCGCGCAGGGCCGCGAGGTCCGCGTGCGCTTGAAGGACCCCGAGCTGACCTGCCACATCGAAATCACGCCGGGGCCGCTGCTGGTCTACGCGCGCAAGATCCCGGGGGCGGGCGGCCTGCCCGCAAATACCGCGGGACGCATGACGTGCCTGCTCTCAGGCGGCTACGACTCCGCCGTCGCTGCGTACCACATGATGAAGCGCGGCGCGCATCTGAGCTTCGTGCACTTCTACGGAACAGGCGCGCGGCCGGGCGAATCTTCGCTGCACGTGGCGAGCGGGCTCGTGCGGACGCTGGTGCCGTATCAATTCCGCGCCAAGCTCTACCGGGTGCCCTTCGAGGAAGTGCAGCGGGAGATCGTGCGCTACGCGCCGGAAAACCTTCGCGTGCTGCTCTACCGGCGGATGATGCTGCGGATCGCGGAAGCGTTCGCGCGGCGCGACCGCGCGCTCGTGCTCGTCACGGGCGACAGCCTGGGCCAGGTGGCTTCGCAGACGCTGCGGAATCTGGTCGCGGTGGAAGCGGCGGCGCGGATGCCGGTGTTCCGCCCGCTGATCGGCGCGGACAAAATGGAAATCCTGGCGACGGCTCGCAAGATCGGGACGTACGACATTTCTTCGGAACCTTTCCACGATTGCTGCCCCGTCTTTCTGCCGCGCTCGCCGGCGCTCTGCGCCCGGCCGGAAGAATTAGCGGAAGCGGAAGCGACGCTCGATATCGGGTCGCTCATAACCATGGGAATCCGCGGGACGACGATCGAGAGGTTCGCGTACACGGGCGGGCGCGTCGAGGCGAGCGAACCAGCGCCGCTCGTGCCGCCCGATAAGCAGCGCGCAGCGATTGCGTAGGGACATCGCGGCTGAGGCCGGAAAGCCTCGCCGGGGCGAGCTACATTTGGGTCTGGATCACACGCAAGAGAAGAAACTACCGGTCGCGGCCGTACCCTCCACGGCCGCCGCCACCGCGTCCGCCTCCACCACCGCCGCCATGGCCACCGCGCCCACCGCCTCCGCCGCCACCGTGGCCCCCGCGCCCGCCGCCACCACCGCCGCCACCTTCCCGCTGCGGCCGTGCTTCGTTGACGACAAGCGCGCGGCCCAGGAACTCGCGGCCATTCA
>Ga0187872_10001259_pt1 | contig 26476 bp, 22 predicted proteins | sample June2016WEW_16_4_FD_132973 | JGI IMG/M metagenome (GOLD analysis project Ga0187872, IMG submission 132973) | Peatland microbial communities from SPRUCE experiment site at the Marcell Experimental Forest, Minnesota, USA - June2016WEW_16_40 | ecosystem: Environmental > Terrestrial > Soil >...
CCGCCCGAGCAGAAACAGATTCGCTTGCAGCTTGCTTCCACGCTCAAGGCGGTCATCAGCCAGCGCCTCGTCCGCAGGAGCGATAACCAGGGCCGGGTGCCCGCGTGCGAAGTCATGATCGCGACGGGTTACATCCGCGATTGCATCATCAATCCTGACAAGACCCGCATGATCCGCGACGCGATCGCCGCCGGCACCAGCCAGTACGGTATGCAGACGTTCGATCAGTCGCTCTTCGATCTATTTTCGCGCAACCTCATCACTCTCGAAGAAGCCCTCCTGCGCGCCTCGAACCCGGACGACTTCCGCCTGCGCGTCCAGGGCATCCGCTCCTCCGCCGACGCAGCCCGCGAGGAGATGGAGCGCGCTATGACCGAATTCGAACGCCTCGGCCCCCGCCGCTGAACCGCGCCTTCTTTCTTTCCTCTACCTCCTTTACCTGCTCCAACTTCTGTGCCTCCATCCCTGCGTCCTTGCTTCCCTGCCCCCTTGCTTCTATTCTTCCTTCACATTGCGCCCCTCGCCACGAAAACTGGAAACCGAGCAGGAGCTTTACACCTCCGCTCTCCGCGCGTTGATGCGCCGCGCGCATTCGATTCACGAAATGCGCGAATACCTCGGGCGCCGCGCGGATGATAGGGATCTCGTCTCGGCCGTCATCGCAAAGCTGCGCGAGCAGAGATACCTCGACGATGCGCGCTACGCCCTCGACTACGCACGCGCGCACGCCCAAACCCGGCGACAAGGCCGCTTCCGTATCGCACGCGAGCTACGCGCCCGCGGCGTTCCAGACCAGCACATCGAGGCTGCACTCGACGCAGTCTTTGCCGAGACGGACGAAGCCGCGCTCGTTCGCGCGCGTCTCCGGCGTCGCCTCGCACACACCCACGGTCCGCTCGACAAGCGCAAGCTCGCCTCGCTGTATGGCAGTCTCCTCCGCGCCGGCTTCTCTTCGGACACTATCCGCGCCGAAATACGCGCTCTCACCCACGCGAGCCCTCCCGATCTGTCCGAAATTCCGGCCAGTGAAAACTGAAGGTTTGCTGTTTGCCGGAAAACTCGGTCTATTCGTACCTGCTCTTAATAGATGAGTGTGGCTTCGCCGGGCGCCCTCTCGCCTGTTAGCACTTCCGCCGTCGCATAGATCGGTTCGATGTCCGTTGGCACGGACTTCAAACGATCGAGCGCCTTCTGTACCTCCGGACGCAGCGCACCCAACGCCAGCAGTCTCTGCGCTCCGGCGTAATCGCCGGTCGCTTCGACCGTGAGCAAGTCATGGTCGAGCGAGCGGACGGCATCCTTGATCTTGCTGAAATCGACGGTAAACGTTCCATCCGCGTTTATCACGTACCCACCCTTATCGACCAGGTAGTTGAACTGCATCGCCATCCCGCGCGCGTGCGCATCCTGCAATCCGAATCGCAGCGTCCGGAAGGACGACGCCAGATACGTCGCGTAAAGCTGCCGCTCGGCTTCCGGGCCGTGCGGGAGCGGAGCCTGGATCTGTCCCTTGTCCGCCTGCGTCATCAGAAATTGCAGAGCGAAGAGGCTCGTCACGTCCGCCTTGGCCTCTTCGATCGCGCTGAAGAGTTCCTTCAGCTCGAGCCTCGGATTCGTCGCACGTCCGTTGATCGTGATCTGGTGCGGCCCGAGCCCGTGCATCAGTTCGTGCGCCACAATATGTGTGAAAAACGATTCGAATCTCACATCTTTTTGATCGGCCTGACGCAAAACGACGCGCGAAATGGGAACCAGCGTCGCGCTGAATTTCGCCTCTTGCACGTTTTTCAGCATCACGCGCTTGCTGCCCTTCTGCTGTACGACTTTGTCGTCGTTCGGCAGGTTGTAAGCCGCCGTCTGCACGCCATGGTTGCCGTCACCCCCCGCGAAGACCTCGTTCACCACGCGAATCGGCGCGAGCGCTCCGAGCTTTGGGTTGCGGAACTTCGGATCTTCCGGCAGGTTGTTTTCGATGTCCTGTAGGTGCTGCCCGAAGAAGCTTAGCCGCGCGCTCTCTTCCTCATCGCGCACGTTGATGTACGCCTCGAACGCGGCCTTGTACCCGAAGAGTTCGTCGTTGTAGGTTTCGTAGGGGCCGAACGTGATGTCGAGTGGCGCATCCAAATCCATCCACGCTATGTCGCTTTCGTAATAGTCGTTTGACGCAAAGGCATCGGCCCGCAGCGTGAGAAACTTTTTCAGAGTCGCGTTGTCGGTCGACGCTGCCGCTTCGCCTAGCAGCGCGGCGGCCTTCGCGAGATCGGTCTTGTACTCCTCGTTGTACGGAACGATCTTCAGTTTGCCGTCCGGGCCGCGGCGAATTACGCTGAAAAACCCTTCGGCCTGGTCCTTTTCGCTCGCCGTAAGCGTCTTGGTCCAGGCTTCGAATTCCTCCTTGGCCATGTCCTCTGGATAGAAATTCGCGCCCAGCAGCTTCCGGGCCGGAACGCCGGGAAGAAACGCGCGGTGCTCGTCAATCTCCGACCACGGTCCCTTGTTAATCCAGAAATAGTGGAGCCGCGCGCGCCCGAGCGGCGAATGGTCCTCTTGCAGCTTCTGATAGAGCGCCAGGTCGCCGCTCCAGAACTGCTGCATGAAAATGTGGTTCACAATCCGCGCGGCCTGAATCAGCTTCACGAGCGCTTTCCGGTCGCCCGCGGACAACCCGGAAACATCCACGTTCAACGGAGTGGGCGCAAATCGCGACGCCATCGCCCGCAGGCTCGCAAGATCGGGAGCAGAGGTCGTCGTATTTTGCTGGGCAGCGTAAATGACCATGCACGACACCATCGCCAATAGGATTGCTCTCATGCGCGTAAGATAGCACCTTTCAACCGGCGCCGGTCAAACGGGTCTCCGCGCGCCGCCATCGATTTTCCAACCGAAAGAGCGTAAAGTCTCTTTCGGCAATCCGCTTCGAAGGGGGAATGGGGAATGAAGAAGCTGTGTCTTTTGCTTGCGACTCTCGCTCTTATACTGACTCCAGGAAGGACTCAGACTTTCGCGCAGGCCGCGCCATCGGCCGATAAAGCCGCCGCGTACAACTTCAAGGCGCGCGCGGTGATCGAACTGAAGGGCGTGCAGCAGGAAATCGTCAGCCTTGCGCAGGCGATGCCTGCGGAAAAATACACATGGCGCCCCGCCGAGGGCGTCCGCTCCGTCAGCGAAGTCTACCTGCATATGGCTGGCGCCAATTTCGGGCTGACGGCGATCGCCGGCGCGCCGCCGTACCCCGGCTTCAAATTCCAGGGTTTCGAGAAATCCACGACGGACAAGACCAAGGTCATCGAATTGCTCAACCACTCGTTCGAGTATGCCGAAACCAGCATCAGCAACATGTCCGACGCCGATTTGCTGAAGCCTTTGAAGTTCCAGGAATTTACCAGCGTTGGCGACGTCGTGCTTCACATCGTTGCGCATGCTCACGAGCATCTCGGGCAATCCATCGCCTACGCGCGCATGAACGGCGTCGTTCCGCCGTGGACCGCCGCGCGGCAGCAATCCCAGGGTCAGCAATCTCCACCCCGTCCGCCGCAAGACTGAAGCGGCTGGCCGTCTATCTCCTCTTAAGATGAACCAAGAGACGCTCTATTATCCCCCGCGACTGTTTGAGAAGTGGAAGAAACGCGCGAAACATCGAAAGTGGCTCATCGCCAGGTACAAAAATCTCTACTGCAAGCGCGACCGTCACAACATTGCAAATCAGCCTTCCTACCATTTCGGCGAATGGTTCACCGCGTGTTACTTTCTGCGACAGGGGTACGAAGTATTGATGCACAAGTATTTGCACCCCACGCGTCCGGATAAGCGGCGCACGGCAGCGAAAATCCTCGGCAATCGAGGCGTCGAGTTTCTCATGCGAAGACGAAAGCTCGGTGGCTCTAAACTCCGAAAATCCCCCCGCCCTGACTTACTTGTGTTTAGGCCCAACCGGAAAGACTTCTTTTTCGTGGAAGTTAAGCGAATGACAGATAGGCTTAGTCTTGCTCAAAGCCGCTTTTTTCCAATGATTGAAAGGCGATTTGGGCGGCAGGTGATCGTCGTCAGACTAAAGGAAGGCGAGAAGCCCAGATCTTGACTGCGCGAAAGTCGGGGCCTTTTCCTCCGTGTCTCTGCTCCTCCGTGGCCGGTCCCGCCGCAGTTACGGGTATAATGAAAATGAATCGCTTGATCTGAGGGTTCCTTGACCGGCAACGATATCCGCAAAACGTTTCTGAGGTTTTTCGAGGAGCGCGGCCATCGCGTCGTGCGCAGCTCGTCGCTCGTCCCGGCGAACGATCCCACTCTGCTCTTCACCAACGCCGGGATGAACCAGTTCAAGGACGTCTTCCTCGGCCTCGAGCAGCGCGACTACAAAACGGCCACTTCCTGCCAGAAATGCGTGCGCGCTGGCGGCAAGCACAACGATCTCGAAAACGTCGGCTTCACGAACCGCCATCACACGTTCTTCGAGATGCTCGGCAATTTTTCCTTCGGCGACTATTTCAAGAAGGATGCGATCGCCTACGCCATGGAGTTGGTCACTTCGTCCGCCGCAGGCGGATTTGGCATCCCGCTCGACAAGCTGTACTTCACTGTATTCGGCGGCGCTGAAGTCGCTCCCGGCAACGTGTTGGATGCGGATAACGAAGCAGCAGCGCACTGGGCCGATGTCGGCGCGCCCGGAGATCGCATCATCGCCGTCCCCGGACTCAAAGAAAATTTCTGGGCCATGGGCGACACCGGCCCCTGCGGCCCGTGCAGCGAAATCCACTACGACATGGGCCCCGCCGTGTCCGATCAGGGCCACACAGATTGCCAATTCGGCTGCGAATGCGGCCGCTACGTCGAGATCTGGAACCTTGTCTTCATGCAGTTCAACCGTGATTCGAACGGCGCGCTGAATCCGCTGCCGAGACCTTCCGTCGATACCGGCATGGGCCTCGAACGCCTCGCCGCCGTCCTCCAAGGCAAAATCTCGAATTTCGAGACTGACCTGTTCATGCCGCTGATTCGCAAGGCCCAAGAATTCACGCCTGCGCGGTATGGCAGCGATCCAAAAGTCGATCCATCCTTCCGCATCGTGGCAGACCATGCGCGCGCGACAACGTTCCTCATCGCCGACGGCGTGATGCCGTCAAATGAGGGCCGCGGCTATGTCCTTCGCAAAATCATGCGCCGCGGCATGCGCCACGCGCGCATGCTCGGGCCCGCAAAGCCGTTTTTCACGGAGTTGGTTCTTTCCGTTCGTGAATTGATGGCCGATGCGTATCCCGAGCTGATGGGATCTGCTGGGGCGCACGTCCCCAAAGTCGTCGCGGAAGAAGAGCGACGGTTCCAGCGAACCGTAGATGTCGGTCTGAAGAAACTGGAGGAAGACCTGGTTTCCCTCGCCGCGCCCTCGAAAAAGGACGCCGTTTACAAGGGCGAGAACGCATTCCGCCTCTACGACACGTACGGCCTGCCGCGGGACTTTATCGAGGACGTGACCCGCGACGCCGGTGTCCAGGTGGAATGGGCTGGTTTCGATCGCGCGATGGAAGAACAGCGGACGCGGGCGAAAGCATCCTGGAAAGGCGTCGCCAAAGACGTCGCGAATCCGGCGTATGCAAAGCTCGCGGAAACGTACAAGACCGAGTCCGACTTTTACTTCGGCACAATTGCGCGCGATTGCCGGATCGAAGCCATCGTCACGAAGCAAGGCTCGGTAAATGAAATCAACAAAGGCGCGGAAGCCGAAATCGTTCTCGACCGAACGTCGATCTACGCCGAATCGGGTGGCCAAGTGGCCGACACGGGCAGCTTCTACGACAAATCCGAATCGCTCGAAGTCGCCGAAGTCAAAGGCGCGTATTACCCGGTCACCGGGCTGATCGCGCACCGCATCGTCGCGAAAGAAGACCTGCACGTTGGCGATCGCGTCGCCACCGTGGCGGACGCCGAGCGCCGCGCGCGCGACATGCGCAACCATACGGCCACGCACCTGATGCACGCCGCGCTGCGCAACACTCTTGGCACGCACGTAAAGCAGGCCGGCTCGCTCGTCGCGCCTGATCATCTGCGTTTCGATTTCTCGCACTTCGCCGCCGTCGATCCGAGCGAGCTCTCCGAAATCGAGGAGCAGGTGAACGAAGAGATCCGCAAGGATCTCGAGATGCGCACGGACATCATGAACATTGACGAGGCGCTCGCCTCCGGCGCGCTCGCGTTTTTCGGCGACAAGTACCCCGAGGCGAACGTTCGCGTCGTCACGATTCCGGACGCCGCGTCCCCGCGCGGCTTCTACAGCAAGGAACTTTGCGGCGGCACCCACGTCGGCCGCACCGGCGAGATCGGCCTCTTCAAGATTCTGGGCGAACAATCAACCGCCGCGGGCATCCGGCGCATCGAGGCCATTTCCGGCGACCGCGCGCTCGCCGACTACCAGCGAGCGCTCCAAACGCTACGCGTCGCCGCAGGCCTCTTAAACGCCTCTGAAGACGGCTTAATTGACGCAATTGAGCGCCAAATCGACTCCTTAAAGGCCCTTGAGAAGCAGCTTGAGACATTCAAACGAAAGGCGGCAGGCTCCCAGGCTCAGGACCTGCTCGACGGAACCCGGGAGGTAAAGGGTGTCCGCGTCCTAGCCGCCAAAGTGAGCGGCTCCGACCGGGAAGCCCTCCGCCAGCTTGCCGACGTGCTCCGCCAGAAGCTCGGCTCCGGCGTGGTCGTCCTGGCAGCCGCCGATGACGGCAAAGTTGCTCTAATCACAGCAGTTACGAAGGACCTCATTCCCAGGCTCCACGCCGGGAAGATCGTCCAGGAACTCGCCCAGTTGGTGGGCGGTTCCGGGGGCGGCAGGCCGGACCTCGCCGAGGCTGGCGGAAAAGACACATCCGGCATAGAAAAGGCTATTGCCCAGGTTTACCCCCTTCTCGACAGATTGTTATAATTGCTGTCGCGCCAGAAACTTACGCCGGGAAAGCTGGCTTTCCCGGGCGGTATTGTCGCTGTGTGTCGTCCTTTCAATCGTTCGGAGCGGAGCGTTTTGCTTTCCCGAAGGGCAGGGGGCCAAGATGACGAGGAACCGCGTCGTCGTTGCAGTCCTGGTAGCGGGCATCTTCCTGTTGCCGGTGCCGTCTCGCGCCCAAATTGCATCCTACGTCGATGAGCATGGGAAAACCGTGTATGTGAATGGAGATTCCGCGAAAGGCCATACTGGGAGTACTATCACTCCCCCAGCTTCGCAGGCATCCGCGACGAAGAGTTCGGACGATCGGTTCGATCATATCGTGAGCGCGGCGGCTGCGCGCCACAACCTAGACCCGGCGCTGGTCAAAGCCGTGATCAGCACCGAGTCGGCGTGGAATCCGCGCGCGATTTCGAGCAAAGGGGCGGTAGGACTCATGCAATTGATCCCGGAGACGGCACAGCGTTTCGGCGTCGGCAATTCCTTTGACCCGGTCCAGAACGTGGAGGGCGGGACGTCGTACCTGAAATTGCTGCTCGACCGGTACAACGGTGATTTGACCAAATCGCTCGCAGCGTATAACGCCGGTGAGCGGGCCGTCGACATCAGCGGAGGGGTTCCGGCATATCCGGAAACGCTGCGGTACGTGCAGAAGGTCACCGACACATACTTTCGGCCCGATTCGGGCCGCAACCCGGCTCTTTGGAGTCCGCCAAGGCCTCCCGTGCGCCGGGAAGTGGGTTCGAATGGTCGCGTGGTTTTTACGAACGAATGAGACGCGCATGGCTTCGGCTGCAATAAAATCACTCGCGCGAGGAGTCTCGTGCGCTACGGCGCTCGCGCTGGGCCTGCTGCTCTGCGCCGTCTTCCCTGCCCGCGCTGATAAGAAATCCAACGCCCGCGAGCAATTTGCGCGCGCGGTCAAAATGCGCACGATGCTCGAAGGCTATCTCGAAAAGGACCGCTCCCGTTCCGACTACATCCAGACCGTCGCCGCCTATCACAAGGTCTACATGATCACGCCTCTGGCGGATGATGCGACATCAGCCCTCATGGCCGAGGCCGAACTGTATTGTGAGATGGGGCGGCTTTACGATCCGCAATATTTCAAGTCCGCGATCGCCACCTACCTCTTCCTGGCAAAACAGTATCCCGGCAGCCGGTATCACGGAGAAGTACTGCTGTCCGTCGCGCAAATCCAAAAGGACGATCTGGACAAGCCCGAAGATGCCGAAGCGACCTATAAGGAATACCTGAAAAGCTTTCCCCGATCCGACCGCGCCGACCAGGTTCGAACGGCCTTGAAGGAAATTGCCCAACAAAGCGGCGCAGATGAAGAGGCCGAACCAGCCAGCCAGCTGCCGGAGCCGCATGGACAGCACGTGACGCCGCGCCCGGTTGAAAAAGGCAGCTCGATCGTGAAGGATTTGCAAACTTGGAACGCACAGGATTCCGCGCACATCGTCGTCACATTGGGAGATACGATCGCGTACGACGCCGCGCGCCTTGCGTCTCCCGATCGCATCTATTTCGACTTATACAAGGCCCGGCTGGATCACAAGCTTTCGAGCCAGACGCTCGACGCGAAAAGCGGGCTGCTGAAGTCCATTCGCATCGCGCAAAATAAACCTGACGTGGTGCGGGTCGTCCTAGATGCGGGCGCTGCGAAGGACTACTCTGCATTTCTCCTGGCAAATCCCTACCGTCTGGTGATCGATGTTCATGCCCAGCCTGTCAACACGGCCAAGCAGGCCGCCGGTTCCGCGTCCAGTGCGCCGCAAACAGCGGTCGCGCAACAGCCCGCGGCGCATCCGCCCGCTGCGGTAGCAGAAGTCGTCACCGCCGATGCCCAGAACAAGCCTGCCGTTGAACAGGCGGATGCAAGACCTGCACGGAGCGTGAAGGCGAAGGCAACCGACGCGCCTACGAAGTTGAATCCTCCGAAATCTCTCGCCCTCGAGCCCCCGCCGGTGCCGCAGCCCAACCGCGACGGCCAGCGATCTCTTACGCGCGTCCTGGGCCTGAAAATCAACCGTATCGTGATTGACGCAGGCCACGGTGGGCATGATACGGGCACGATCGGCCCGCACGGCCTGATGGAGAAGGACCTCTGCCTCGATGTCGCGCTGCGCCTCGGAAATCTGATTGAGCAAAAGCTGCCGGGCGCGGATGTGATCTATACGCGCAAGGACGACGCGTTCGTTCCGCTGGAGGAGCGGACGCGGATCGCGAACGATGCCAAGGCCGATCTGTTCATCTCGATCCACGCCAATTCGAGCCACGATCCGTCGGCGCGCGGCGTCGAGACCTACTACCTCAACTTTGCAACGTCTGAGGAATCCATGGAAGTAGCCGCGCGCGAAAATGCGAACTCGCAGGAGTCCATGCACGATTTGCAGGATCTGATCAAGAAGATCGCGCGCAATGACAAGATCGAGGAATCGAAGGATCTCGCGGGCGACATCCAGGACAACCTGACTCAGCGCCTGCAACTCGTGAGCCGCAGCGAGAAGAACCGCGGCGTGAAGAAGGCTCCGTTCGTCGTGCTGATCGGAGCGAACATGCCCTCCGTCCTTTCGGAGGTTTCCTTCGTCAGCAACCCGAGCGACGAGCGGCTGCTCCGGAAGGGAGACCAGCGCCAGCGGATCGCTGACGGTCTGTATCGCGGGATTGCCACCTATCTCGATGGCCTGAACAGTCTCGCAACCAACAAGCAAAAGCTCGTCTCGGACAACCACACACCCGATACCCGCCTCGAAGCCGGAACGGTGGCGCCAACCGGGAACCCCAAGTAGAATCAACGCATCTAATTGCCATGCGCCGATTCCTGAGCATGTCGCTTGCTGTCTTGTTTCTGGCTGCATTTCCCTGTGCAGCCCAACAGATTCTCCCGCAGTCATTTGCGGGCTGGACTAGAACTGGGACACCCGCGATTTCCGTGTATCCCATGAAATCCGAACAACCGATCATGAATGAATATGGCTATCTTTCGTCCGATTCCGACAGGTTTGCCCGCAACTCGGAAGCGCTAGAAGTCGCAGCCCATCGAATGAAAGATGCGAGCGGGGCGTACGGACTCTATTCGTTCCTGCGGACGCCGGATATGGCACGCGCGGATGTCACCGAGCATTCGTCGATGTCACCGGGGCGCGCCCTTATTCTCGTCGGGAATCTCGTCTTGGACGTTCAGGGTCGGGATCTGCGTACACATGTGGCAGAGTTAAGAGAGCTCATCGCAGCCGTTCAGCCGCACGCTCAAGAAGGCCCATTACCCACACTATGGGAACACTTGCCCGAAAAGAAGATCGTCGAGGGCTCCGACCGTTACGTTCTCGGTCCGCAGACGCTGAACCAGCTTTTCCCCGGCGGGCTGGGCGATTCGATGAGTTTTCCGGCCGGCGCGGAAGCCGAGATTGCCCACTACCGTGTCGAGGGCCGCGACGTCACGCTGCTGCTCGCCGATTTCCCCACCCCTCAGCTCGCCGAGGACACGCTGGCGGCACTTCAGAAGAGGTTCAACGTGAACGGCTCGAATGCCGCGGCGAACTCGCCGGCGCTGTTCGCGAAGCGCTCGCTCACTCTTGTCGCAATTGTCTCCGGCGCGCCGTCGCAGACAGAAGCAAACACGCTGCTGGACCAGGTTCATTCCGGCACGGTCCTGACCTGGAATGAGCCTTCATTCCAATTCAAGGAGCCGAGCATCGAGGTAATGATCGTCGGGGCCTTCATTGGAACCGGCGCCATCTGCGGATTCACCCTGGTCGCCAGTTTGGCCTTCGGCGGCTTTCGCCTGTTCATAAAGCGCCTCATGCCCGGCAAGATCTTCGATCGCAGCACGCAGCTTCAAGTTTTGCAGCTCGGACTTTCGAGTAAACCTATCAATGCAGAGGACTTCTACGCCAGTCAGGGGCCGCCCCTGCCCAAGAGGCAGGTGGATGAAAATCTCCCCGACCGGATCGCCTTGCGCATATTTCGCTGAAAAAAAGAGGGTTATCGGACGACGGATTTCGGCTTTCCCGCTTGACTTCCCGCGAACGCCCCACTAGACTGCGGTCGAGGAAAGGGTTCTTCGGCCATCCGCGCATTGGCCTAGGAGCTTTCTCCCCTTGAAGGCCCGCCGAAAGGCGGGCCTTCTGTTTTGTGCCGCCCTCCGATCCTTGAATCTCAGGCACCTTTTTGTGCGTTCGCGGCAATCATAAGAGCAATACGAATCTAGAAACTTGACCCGATCTGTCGCAGTATGAGCGCACGGTGTAGGAGATAATTCACGGGATGATCCAGGGATACCGCAAGGCACCGTTTCTCGGCAGAATCGCGATCGTAAGCTTGTTCGTTGCATTTCCGGCACTCGCCCAGCAGCAGCCTGCTCCCGATCAACGGGCGCCCTCCCAGCAGGCGGCGGCTCCAAATGCCTCGACTTCACAGCCACCAGACTCGCAATCAACGGCGCGGACACCGGAGGAAAAGAAGGACGAGCAAAAGCAGGAGCAGACAGGCACGTCGAACGACCGCATTTTCTGGGCCATGCCGAATTTCCTGACCGTGAAAGGCACGGATATTCCGCCTCTCACCACCGGCCAAAAATTCAACGTCGTGGCGCGATCCGCATTCGACTATTTCGAGTACCCTTGGTATGGACTCCAAGCCGGCATCAGCCAGGCTGAAAACAGCGAAGCGGGCTACGGCCAGGGTACGGAAGGGTACGCAAAGCGCTACGGCGCGGCGTTCGCGGACGGCACAATTGAAAACTTCATGGTGGGTGCCGTCTTGCCGTCCGCGCTCCACCAGGATCCCCGCTACTATCAGTTGGGCAAAGGAGGATTCTGGCATCGCACGGTTTACGCCGTCGGCAGGATCCTGATCACACGTTCGGATTCGGGGCGCTCACAGTTCAACTATTCCGAGATTTTCGGCAGCGCGATTTCTGCCGGCATCTCGACGTTCAGCTATCATCCAAGAGGCGAGCGAAATATTGGGAACGCCGCGACCGTCTGGGGCACCGAGGTCGGCTATGACGCTCTCACGTTTGATGTCAAAGAATTCTGGCCGGACATTCGCCGTGCATTCCGCCACAAGAAAAATCCGACGGCTCCCGCAGATCAGGGGTCCACTTAATCCTAGCCGCGCACTAAGCGGCGGTCACGCGCGGGCGGCTGAACCCGCAGCGTTCAGGACTTTCTCGTAGTAGCGCTCGTAGAGCGGGATGATGTCGTTCGAGCAGTATTTGCGGCGGGCGTTGGCGCGCGCCATCTCGCCCATCATGCGGCCGCGGTCGGGGCGCGTGAGGATTTCGAGCGCGTATTTCGCGGCCGCCGGGACATCGCGCGGCTCGAAGAGATAGCCGTCCACTCCATCCGTGACGACCTCCGGAATGCCTCCCACGTTGGTCGCAACCACGGGGACTTCACAGGCCATCGCCTCGAGCGCTGCCAAGCCGAAGGATTCCGAATCGCTCGGCAGCAGGAACAGGTCGGCCAGCCCGAGTTTTTCCTGCACGCGGTCCTGCTTGCCCAGAAAAAACACGTCTTTCGAGAGCCGCTTCCTGCGCACGATATACTCGGCGGCGCCGCGATCGGGGCCGTCCCCGATCATGACGAGCTTGGCGGGAATCTTCTCGCGGACGAGCCCGAAGATTTCGACGACGTCCGTGATGCGCTTCACCGGACGGAAGTTCGAAAGGTGCATCAAAATAGGCTCGCCTTCGGGAGCCCAGTGCGCGCGCGCCGCGGCGTCGTACGAGCGCTGGTAAAGTTCGCAGTTGACGAAGTTCGGAATCACCTCGATGGGCCGCTTGATCTCGAACTCCTTCAGCGTACGGTCGCGCAAATAGTTCGAGATGGCCGTCACGCCATCGCTCTGCTCGATCGAAAAGCGCGTGATGGGCAGGTAGCTGCGGTCGTTTCCGACCAGAGTGATGTCCGTTCCGTGCAGAGTTGTAATGAACGGCAGGCGCCTCGGCGCGGCCATCATGCGGGCCAGCAGAGCGCTTACCGAGTGTGGAATCGCGTAGTGGACGTGAAGCAGGTCCAGAGACGCTTCCTCGGCGACTTCAGCCATCTTGGTCGCGAGCGCCAGCGTGTAAGGCGGGTGGTCGAACAGCGGATAGCTGGTGACTTCGACTTCGTGAAACCAGATTCGCTCGGTCGGGCCGCTCAAACGGATGGGCATGGCGTAGCTGATGAAATGAACTTCGTGTTCTCGCGCCGCGAGCTCCATGCCAAGCTCGGTGGCCACGACACCTGACCCGCCGTACGTTGGATAGCAGGTGATTCCGATTCTCATGCTGGTTGCGGTTGGTTATTGAGCTCCGTGGGATTGGCCGAGCACGTGGGGATTCCGCAAAGACCGGCTCTTACTGCCCGTTCGAGCCGCCCTGCGCTGCCTCTTCGCCTTCCTTATAGACGTAACGAATGAAGTGCTTATAGATCAGAAGGTTCGGACTGCCGTAACGCGTGAGTTTGATGCAGTCCCGGTCGTACCATTCGACGGTGCCTCGCAGCACTTCGCCGTCGGTGAGGACCACGGCCACGGGCGTGCGCGCCTGCATCTGCTTCACGTAGTAGAAATTCTCGGCGAACGTCTGCTCGGGAGGCGCGGGTTTCTTCCGGGGCGGCGTCGATTGCGGTCCGGACGAAGCCGGCCGGGGCGAGTATTGATCTTTCATGTCCGTGAGTGCGGGACGAAACAGCTTGCGATTCACCATGGGAGCTCCTCAGGCTACTTCTTCTTATGACTACGTATGAAGGGTTTCGGTTGCAACATTTTGAGCAAAATATTCGAAACGTCCGGCCCCCTCAGCGGATGCTGAGCGAGGCAATAAGGGCATCCAGACCCAGCTGGCGTCCGATATTGCGGCGAAGACGACCCTCGAACACATCGAGGCCGCGTGTAGCCCGCAAGACCCACTCCCAATCGATCTTCTTGCCAAGGGCTTCCACCTCCCGGCGAAGATCCGGATTGCGAGCGAGACTGCTCTGAGGGCTGAAGGGAAACTCGAGCAAGTCTGTAACCACACTATAAAATAGCCCGAGAACATTTTCAAACGATTCCTGCTCCTGCTTGCAAAGCTGAGCGGTCGCCGCGAAAACCTGGGAATAGTTTTCTCCAGCTACCGCTTTCTCCAGAAGGTCGAGGACGCTCTTGCGGAGCCGCACCGATCCCTCGAGATCCATCGAGAGCGCGGCGCCCGGGCTGCCTGCGGAAAGCTGCGCGGCCAATTTCCGCTCCGGGGACTTCCAATCGGTCCGATCCTTCAGGAACGCCTCGATCTGCTCGGCCGGGACCGGCCCAAAATGGAACTGCAAGCAGCGCGAGCGAATTGTCTGGAGAAGCGAATCGGGGGACGGCGCCAGCAGGATCAGCGTCGCCGATTCGGGCGGTTCCTCGAGGATCTTGAGGAAAACGTCCGCGTCGGTCCAGCGCATCGTATCGGCGCCGTCGAGGATGAACACGCGACGCCTGCCCTGTGGCTTGAAATAGGCCGCCCGCTGCACGGCGCGCAACTGCCCCACGCGGATCATCGGCCGCGCCACCGGATTGCGCAGCCGCACGGGGTCCGGAACGATCAGCCACACATCGGGATGCGTTTCGACGATTAGCGGAGTGCGTTCCACGGCGGCCGCATCGGCGCTCTCGCCGCGCTCGGCGAGCCCCGCTTCGATGAGCGGCGCCGGATTTGCGAGCGGCGCCATTCGCAGGCACGAGGCGCACTCGCCGCAAAAGTCGTCTCGCAGGCGTTCGCAGTTGGCCGCCTGCGCGAACATCCGCGCCAGCGTGTATTTGCCGGCGCCGCGCGGGCCGGTGAAAAGCAGCGCGCTGGGGACACGCTCGCGGCGAAGCATCCCCTGGAGAGCCCGAACGATGCGTTCGTTGCCGAGGAATTCGTTGAAGCCCATGGTCAGCCCCTGACGCCCAGGGCGGGAGTGAAGCGCGCCTCAACCGCCGCGAGAATCTCTTCGTGGATCGACGCGGGCGTACGCAGCGCACGGGTGGCCGCATCGAAGCATTCGATCTTTACCCAGTGCGGCTGCCGCGCCAGCTCGTCGTAGACTTGCGAGGCTTCCTCGAGATGCGCGACGTCCGCTTCCTGCAAATCGCGGCTCAATTTCGTGTAGCCGCGCGCGCCCCTTTCGCCGGCCAGCCGGTGTGCCTCGATCACCGGCACCCGCAAGTAGACCACGAGGTCCTCGGCCGGCAGCCCGTAAATCTGGTATTCGAGCTGCTTCAGCCACGCGATGAATTCTTCGCGCTTCTCGCGGGGCACTCGCGAGCCTTGATGCGCGAGGTTCGAGCCGACGTAGCGGTCCGCGAGCACGGTCTTGCCGGAGGCGAGGGCCCCTTCGATGACCGCTTTCGATTCCAGGCGGTCACCGGCGTAGAGCAGCGCGGAAAAATGCGGGTCCACGTCCGCCAGCGCGCCGAATTCCCCGTTCAGGAATCGCGCGACAAGCTTGCCGAAAAAGCCGTCGTAGCGGGGGAAACTCACCTGCGTGAACGCTACCCCTCGTGCAGTAAGGGCACGCACGAGCGCCTCGAGCTGCGTGCGCTTTCCGGAGCCGTCGATTCCCTCCAGTACGATGAACTTTCCGCGGGCAGGCATGGAAGTGACTGGGAGTTTAGCATAGGGCCGGTTCGGGTCAGCATGGGCCGGGCAGATCGAGGGGGCGCGAAGTATACGAACCGCGAATTTTTCTCGATTAGACTGAGCCGCGTTTCTTTGTTTCCAACGATTTAGCAGGGATTCTAATAATGGAATTTCTCGATTAGAATTTGGAAGATGGTGCCGGGCGGCAGGCGTCGAAGAGACACACCCGTGACGCCCCGCTACGGCGGGGCAGGCCGTTCGTCGTCCTTGTGCGCGGTCGTAGCGCATCTCTTCCACGCTAGCAGGCTGGAAGAAGGTGTCAAGGACCAGATCCTGTGGACTTCGCGCATGCTCGCGCCCCAGACGCCAAGTTCTTGCGTGCTAGAATCGCTGCCATGCCGCCGGAAATCACGTCTATCGCAACGAATCTCGAGCGCGTTCGGGAACGGGTCGCACGCGCGGCCAAACGTGCCGGGCGGCATACCCAAGAAATCACGATTGTCGCCGTTTCCAAAACCTTCCCGCCAGAGGCGATTCGCGCGGCATACGACGCTGGCTTGCAGCACTTCGGCGAAAACCGCGTGCAGGAGTTCGAGGCGAAGCAGTCGAAGCTCGCGGACATCGATGCTGTGTGGCACTTTGTCGGGCATCTGCAAAGCAACAAAGCGCGCCGCGCGGCCCACCTGTTCGATCACATCGATGCGGTTGACACTCTTTCGCTCGCGAAGAAACTCGATCTGGATGCGGCTGCGGAGAGAAAACGTCTGCCGATCCTGATCGAGGTGCATCTCGGCGACGAGCGGTCAAAAAGCGGCGTCGCCGAAGCGGAACTATCGACGCTTGCGGAAAGTTTGCTACCTCTTCCGCACCTGGAACTGCGCGGCTTGATGGCCGTGCCGCCGTATTTCGACGATGCCGAGCGTGCGCGTCCCTATTTCCGGAAGCTCCGCGAACTGCGCGACGATTTGAGCCGCCGTATCAACCAGGCGCTACCGGTTCTGTCGATGGGAATGAGCCACGATTTCGAAGTTGCCATCGAGGAGGGCGCCACGGAAATTCGCCTCGGCAACGCGTTATTCGGCGAGCGGCAGGCCATACCCTGATCGGACAGCCACGGAGGCGCGCGGAAACACAGAGAAAGCCTGCGGGTTAGTCCGGCAGGGGCCGGCCGGTGGTTTCCATGCCAAACGGAATCAGCAGGAGGCCAAAGAGAAATGCCAGCGACGTGAGCGCCACCGGGATGCCGATCGTGTGGAAGTGCGAAACGCCCGCGCCGACCAGGAATGTGAAGCCCGCGCCGACGAACCGGCCGACCGAGGTTATGAACGCAAAGGCGCTCCCGCGACATTCGGTCGGGTACTGCTCGGGCAGCCACAACGTGTACACCGCGAAGTTCGCGCCGCCGAGCCCCAGAAAGAACAATCCGACGAAAAACCACTTCATCGCGTCGTGCGGGAAGTAAAAAGCCAGCCCAAAGCTGTAGGTGATGGAAGCCGCCATAAGAACGAAATAGACTGCCAGCGTCTTGCGGCGGCCGATCCGTTCGGCAATCCACGGGAGCGGAAGGCAGCCGAGAATCGTGCCGAAGGAAAGCACCATCGTGGCGTAGGAAGCCAGCCGCGGCGCAAGCGCCGCCGGCAAGTGCTGGCGGCCGGCGATCTCGGTAACGGACGCCGGAACGTAGACCGTACCCGCCCACAATCCGATGATTGAGACCAGGACGTACGCCGAGTTGACCATCGTCCGGCGGCGGAATTCCGGCTTGAATAGGGCTGCGAGGGGGCTCGATACGCGCTGCGCGCGGGCCTTCCACCGGCTCGACTCGCTGACGCCGTAGAGAATGAACCCGATCAGCAGGGCGGGAGCTCCGCCGATCATGAACATCGGCCGCCAGCCGTGCGTTTCACCGACGAAATGGTTCGCGAGCGCCGCGAGGAAAAAACCAAAATAGTAGCCCGTATGCATCAGGGCTGCACCCATCTTGCGGCGCTCTTCCGGCCATTCTTCGGCCACAAACGTCCCGCCCATCGCCCATTCGCCGCCGATCCCAACGCCGGCAAGCAAACGGCAGACGGCGACTTCCCAGACATTTTGCCCAAAGGCAGCGAGGAACGTGAAGAGCGAGTAGCACAGGATCGTGAACATCAACGTGCGAACGCGCCCGAATTTGTCGGCGACCGGCCCCCAGACGAGGGCCATGCCCCATCCAACGAGAAAGAGGGCAAACAGCAGGCCGCCGTAGAAGCCGACATTGCCGGCGGTCGCTGGAATCCCGGACTTCGGCAGGAGTTCGCGCAGCGCAGGCACGAGCACCAGCGCGTAGATGAACGAATCCATGCCGTCGAGCGCCCAGCCGCCCCAGGACGCCCAGAAGCCGCGCACCTGGTTGGGTGTGAGCCGAACTGTTGCCGTCGATGGTGTGAATGGCATGAACGATGGCCGCAGGGGCGAGAGATTGTACGAACGGCGGGTAGCTGTTGCAAGCGAATCCGGCGAATCATTCGACGCGGCGAAATGCGCGAAACAAGCAGCAGCGCTATTTCATGGCGGGCGGGGCGGGAACGACGTACTCGTTCATGTACTGCACGAGCTTGTCGCGGTGGTCCTTGCGGTAGGCAGAGTAATCTTGCGCGATGCCCTGGTCTGCCTTTGCGAGCAGAATGTACGACTCCAGAAGTCCCTCATTCTTCAATTTGATCAAGACGGCTAATTGCGGGTTCAGATCGGCACTCTTGATCTGCTGCTTCTCAACGTGCTCGGACACAGCGTTCGCCACGAGACCCAGTGCCTGCGATTCTTCAGCCAGCGAGTGCCTGTACTCCTTCTCGTTCGGAAACTCTTTGTGAAATTCGGCCGTATTCCACGCCGCGCGCGTGATTTCGTAGAGCATCCAGCTTTCCGTTCCGTCCTTCTTGCCGAGCATGTTTGGATCGATCGTGATTCTCGTCTGGTTTCCGTTCGTGGATATCGAATTCGGAGAATCGATTTTCGGCTGCGTGAGCGTGACTCCGTTGCGTTGCGCCCATTGCATGAGACCAATCCGTGGAAGTCTCTCGTACGGACTCGCGACGAAGGCCTGGATGAGCTTGTCGCGGGCGTCGGCAGTCCTTCCCGCCGCGGATAGCGAGTCGCCCCAATACCGGTAGGCCGTTTCCCGGTCGGGATCAATGGCAACGGCCATTTGGAACCACTTATACGATTCATCGTAGTCTTTCTGCTTGAAGCACACGTCTCCGCTGAACAGCGCCGCATCGTAGTTCTTGGGGTCCATCACCAAGACGCGCGTGTATCCGGCCAGCGCGTCCGCAAAATCACCTCGGCCATAGGCGGCTTCGGCGGCGCGCATGGCATCGTCCACGTCTTTCCGGCTCGAATAGACAGGGTCACCGCCGTCCTCCGGAATCTGATCGAGCGCCACAACGAGATAGTTGCTGCGATCCCCCAGCTCTTTCGCTCTGAGAAATGCCTTGCGCGCGCGGACACGCATCGCCTTCCTCGCCTCAGGGTCGGGCAAGTTCACGGCGTGAGCGAAAAGGCACGCTCCGAGCGCCTCGAAAATCGCAGGATCGTTCGTGCGGACGGTGCTCAACTGTTCGAGCAAAGGCAATGCGTCCTCCAGCCGGTTCTGCTGATAGAGTTGAAGCGCCTCCTTGCGATCCTGCTCTTCCCTTTGAGATTCTTGCGCGGACAGCGGGTACGCCTGGGATATGAATACGAGGGAGAGCAAAACACTCAGCCAGCAAACGCAGAGAGGACTCGCGGAGCGTTCAAGAACAGAGCGCGGTTTCATGGGTGGCCTCCCCTTCGCGACGTTGGTCATACTTTGCCATAAGAGACACCGTGCGGACGGAAAAGTTGCCCGGACCCGAGGCCGAAACTTTGATTGAAATCGCGAATACATCAGACGGCGTAAGATTCTCCGTGCGGGTGGTGCCGCGCGCGAGCCGCAACGCGATTGAAGGCGAGTATCAGGGAGCGCTGAAGGTGCGTCTGACGGCGCCCCCGGTCGAAGACCGTGCGAACGACGCTCTTGTGCGGCTGCTGGCCGAACGTTTGAACGTGCCCAGATCGGCTGTTAGAATCGTCTCGGGCGGGAAAAACCGCACGAAACGCGTAGAAATCATCGGCACGACCAAGGCGCAGATACTAGCGCTCATGATAAAGAAATAGCGCGAAACGACCCATAACATGCCAGACATAAAGGCAATCCAAGCGGAACTGCGCGCCAGCAAGATCGACGGCTGGCTTTTCTACGACCATCACCATCGCGACCCGATTGCGGGCCACATTCTCGGCCTCGGGGGCAACGGGCTGGCGACGCGGCGCTGGTTTTACTTCATCCCGTCGCGCGGCGAGCCGCGGAAACTGGTCCATCGGATCGAGCAGGGCGCGCTCGATTCGCTTGCGGGGCGCAAACAGGTCTATTCAAGCTGGGAGGAGCTGCACGCGGCGCTCCGGAAACTCCTCTCCGGCAGCCGGAAGATCGCCATGCAGTATTCGCCGGAAAACAACATCCCCTATATCGGTCTTGTGGACGCCGGTACGGTCGAGCTGGTGCGCAAGCTCAAGAAAAAAGTGGTCACCTCGGCCGATCTGGTCCAGAAATTTGAGGCGGCGTGGACGCCCGAGCAGCTCGAATCGCACCTCCAGGCAGGCAAGATCATTGACCGCATCACGCGCGCCGCATTCGACACCGCGGCGGCATGCGTGCGGGAGGGCCGGCCAATTACGGAATTCGAGCTCCAGCAGTGGATTCTCGACCGGTTTCGCGCCAACGCCCTCACGACCGCCGACCCGCCCGTGGCGGCCGTGCAACCGAACAACGGCAATCCCCACTACGAGCCGAAGCAGGGTGCGTCCCGTCCAATCCGAGCGGGCGATCTTCTGCTGCTCGACGTCTGGGCGAAATTCGACCGCCCCGGCAGCGTGTACTACGACATCACCTGGGTCGGCTATCTGGGCGGGCGTGTTCCGGACGCCTACGCGAGAATCTTCCGCATCGTGCGCGAGGCGCGCGACCGCGCCATCGAGTTTGTGAAAGATTCCACCGCGCAAGGCCGCACGATCCACGGCTGGCAGGTGGACCGCGTGGCGCGAGAGGTGATTCGCAAGGCCGGCTACGCGAGAAACTTCGTTCACCGCACCGGCCACAGCATCGGCCAGGAAGTCCACGGCAACGGTGCGAACATGGACGGGCTCGAGACGCGCGACGACCGCAAGATCGTCCCGCGCACGTGCTTTTCGATCGAGCCGGGAATCTATCTCCCGCAGTTCGGCATCCGCAGCGAAGTGAACGTCTACGTGGGCGAGCGCGAAGCGCGCGTCACTGGCGCCATTCAGGAAGAAATACTGGCGTTGCTGGCGTGACGGTCGCCGATCAGGTTCCACTCTCGCGATAAACGAAAAGAGGGGCGCTCTGGGCGCCCCTCTTTTCATTCCGCAGAATCCAAAACGATTTTGATTTAGGCGAGGTCTTCGGCGCGAACCGGCAGGCGACGGATTCGCTTCCCGGTGGCGGCGAAGATCGCGTTGCAGACGGCCGGCGCGACGGGCGGTACCGCGGGCTCGCCCATGCCGGTCGGAGCCTCCTCGCTCGGAACGATGTGCACTTCAACGATCCTCGGCATTTCGTTCATGCGCAGCACGTCGTAATCGTTGAAGTTGCTTTGCTGAACGCGGCCCTTGTCGATGGTGATCTCGTTCTTCAGCGTTTGCGTGAGCCCGAAAACCACACCGCTCACGGCTTGCTGATCGATGATGTTCGGGTTGACCACGCGCCCGCAGTCGAGCGCGACGACGACGCGGTGTACCTTCACGCCGTTGTCCTTGTCCAGCGATACCTCGGCGACTTCGGCCACGTACGTCCCGAACGCCTCGAGGACCGCGATGCCGCGGTACCGGCCTTTCGGCAGCGGGGTGCCCCATCCAGCCTTCTCTGCGGCGAGGTTCAAAACGCCCAGATGCCTCGGCTTCTTCGCCAGCAGAGCCTTGCGGTATTCGTACGGGTCCTTCTTGGCCGCCGCCGCGAGTTCGTCGACAAAACTCTCGCTGAAGAATCCGTTTTGAGAGGCGCCGACCGATCTCCAGAAGCCCATCGGGATCGGCCCGGCCACGAGGTGGTAATCCACCAGAATGTTGGGAATGTCGTACGGGATATCGGAAATGCCCTCGACGCTACTCGAATCCATGCCGTTCTTGATCGAACCCGGGAAGAACCAGCTCATGATCGAGTCGCAGGCGACGCGCGCCGTGAACGCCGTCGGGTTGCCGTCCGCGCCAAGACCGGCGGAGACCTTCACGTACGACGCGGGACGATAGTAGTCGTGCTGCATGTCGTCTTCCCGCGACCACGTCACTTGCACGGGAGCCTTCATCGCTTTCGAGACCTCGCACGCATCGGTCACGAAGTCCGACCAGCCCCGGCGCCCGAAGCCTCCGCCAAGATACGTCGTGTGTACGAATGAGGCGTCCGGTTTCACACCGGCAATTCCCGCCGCGATGCCCTGCGAAGGGGTTTGAAACTGAGTGGGCGCCCAGATGTCGACGCGGTCTGCCTGCACGTATGCCGTACAGTTCATGGGCTCCATCGTGGCGTGCGACTCGTAAGGAGCCTGGTACACCGCCTCTACCTTTTGCGCGGCGCTGGAAAGCCCGGCGGTGGCGTCGCCTTCCTTGCGCGCCACGACGCCCGGAGTCTGGCACGCGTCGGCAAAGCCCTTGAAAATGGTTTCGTTCGATACAGAGGCGTTCGGCCCCTCGTCCCATTGCACGTCGAGAGCGCGGCGGCCTTCCATCGCCGTCCAAGTGTTGTCAGCCACGACCGCTACGCCGCCCGAGATCTGGATCACGTCCTTCACGCCTGCGATGGCCTTCGCCTTCGTGGCGTCGAAGCTTGCCACTTTCCCGCCAAAAACGGGGCAGCGCAGGACGACGGCATGGAGCATGCCGGGCTGGCGCTGATCGATTCCAAAGCTCGCGCGGCCATTCGTCTTGATTGCCGAGTCGAGGCGCTTCACTGGCTTGCCGATTACCTTGAACTGGCTCGGGTCCTTGAGTGTGACCTTGTCCGGCGGCGTCACCTTTGCCGCCGCCTCGGCAAGGCTGCCGTAGGTGGCGCGCCGCTTCGTGGCGGCGTGCACGACGGCCCCGTTTTCCGCGTGGCATTCCGAAGCGTCGACGCCCCATTGCGTGGCTGCGGCCTGCACCAGCATCATGCGAGCGGTCGCGCCCGCCTCGCGCATCGGCACCCAAGCCGAGTGAATGCTCTGGCTGCCGCCGGTGCCCTGCATGTGGAACGCGGGATCAAAATAGACGACCGCGGCCGGGGCAAATTCGGTGCGGATCTTCTTCCAGTCGCACTCGAGTTCTTCGGCCGCGAGCATCGAAAGCGAGGTCACCACCCCCTGCCCCATCTCCGATTTGCTGATCAGGATCGTGATGTTGTCGTCCGGGGCCACCTGAATCCAGGCGTTTAGCACGGCAGGTGCGGCCGCGTCTGCGGCGAACACCTTGTTGCGGCCCGGGAGATAGAAGCCGATGACCAGGCCGGTCGCTCCGGCAAGGCCCGTCTTCAGGAAGCTGCGGCGATCGAGACCGTTTGTCAGGGCGCTCATTCCGCACCTCCCGTCACAACCGCTTCGGCGCTCGCAACAAGTTCGGCGCCGTCATCGGCAGTCCTGCCCGCCGCCTTGGCCCCTCCGGCTTGTATCTTTGCCGCTTCGTGAATGGCCTTGCGAATTCGGTCATACGTGCCGCAGCGGCAGATGTTGCCGGCCATTGCGTCGTCAATTTCATCGTCGGTTGGGTGCGGGGTCTTTGCGAGAAGCGCGGAAGCGGTCATGATCTGGCCTGACTGGCAATAGCCGCACTGCGGGACGTCAATTTCAATCCATGCTTGCTGCACCGGATGGCTATGATCGGGAGAGAGCCCTTCGATGGTTGTTACCTTCTTGCCGGCGACACTCGAAATGGGAGTGATGCACGAGCGCGTCGCCTCACCATTGATATGCACGGTACAGGCGCCGCACAGCGCCATGCCGCAGCCGAACTTCGTACCGGTCATGTTGAGATGATCGCGCAACACCCAGAGCAGCGGCATATTGGGGTTGACGTCCACGGCCTTGGGCTTCCCGTTCAAAACGAACTGAATTGCCATCAAACCCTCCCTCAGAAGTACGGGCTTCTACTGCGACCGAGACCTACTCGCCCAAATTTTATTTTCGTTCACGCTACGCCAACTACCTTGGGGTGTCAAGTTGGGATGGATCATAGATGTAACCGAATTGATTCGCAATAACGCGATGAAACAAGGCCTTTTATCGATGTTTGACACCTTTTTCGCGGCGATGTTACAGTCGAATCACACGCCGAGGTAGCTCAGTTGGTAGAGCAGCCGATTCGTAATCGGCAGGTCCCCGGTTCAAGTCCGGGCCTCGGCTCCATTGTTCGATCAAACAGCAGACCGCTTGACCAGGGGAACGACCGCGGGGCGACCCGGGGGAACATCCTCGCTTTTCTCGAATACCGTAATCTCTTTCGGAATGACATAGATGACTTCGTCCTTCACGAGGTGAAGGTCGCGGAACCGGTCCTGGGACATCTCGATATGAACCGGGGCGCCCCATTCCGTGACCGCTTCCACTTTGACCAAAGGCCCGGCCGCATTGATGTGCTTGGTTGTGGCCCGGAAGTGATTCGCGCCGTTCGGCTGGCGCGTGATTTCAAGCGAGTGAGGCCGCACAAAAACGAGATGGTCACTCGCTGTCTGCTGAATGTAGGTCGTGCCATTGTCGATCCGGCCATGAAATAGATTCACGCTGCCCAGGAAGTTGTAGACGAACGAGCTGGCGGGATGGTTGTAGACTTCGTCGGGGCTGTCGAACTGCTCGATGTGGCCTTGGTTCATGACGGCGACCCGGTCGGCGACCTCAAGCGCCTCTTCCTGGTCGTGAGTGACAAACACGCTCGTAATGTGAACCTCATCGTGCAACTGCCGCAGCCAGCGCCGCAATTCCTGCCGGACTTTGGCGTCGAGCGCGCCGAATGGCTCGTCGAGCAGCAGCACTTTGGGCTGGACGGCGAGCGCGCGGGCGAGCGCAACGCGCTGGCGCTGGCCTCCGGAGAGTTGCGACGGATAGCGCCCGGCCTGATTTTCCAGTTGGATCAAACCGAGCAGCTCGTGCACCCTTGCGCGGATATCCTTCTCTGAGGGCCTCTCACGCCGGGGCCGGACCCGGAGGCCGAACGCGATGTTCTCGAACACGGTCAGGTGCCGGAATAGCGCGTAATGCTGGAACACAAACCCCACGCGCCGCTTGCGAGCTACCTGATCCGTGATGTCCTGACCGTCGAACTGTATCGTGCCGGAATCCGCGAACTCCAGTCCGGCGATAATGCGGAGCAGCGTGGTCTTTCCGCAGCCGGAGGGACCCAGCAAAGCCACCAGCTGACCGTCCGGTATTTCCAGGTCGACGTTTTTCAGCGCCGTGAAGTGTCCGAATTTCTTTGTAATGTTGCGCACGCTGATGCTCATGAATTTTCTTCCCCGTCGCAGAGAGTCTGCTGTTTCAACTGTTGGCTCGATTTCCATTCGACGACGCTCTTGACGACCAAGGTCATGAGAGCCAGGAGCGCGAGAAGAGACGCGACCGCAAACGCGGAGACGAACTGGTAATCGTTGTAAAGAATCTCGATGTGCAGCGGCATCGTATCGGTGAGCCCGCGAATGTGGCCGGAGACAACCGACACCGCGCCAAACTCCCCCATGGCTCGTGCGTTGCACAGAATCACGCCGTACAACAGGGCCCACTTGACGTTCGGCAAAGTCACTTTGAAAAAGGTCTGCCAGCCGCTGGCCCCCAAAGTGAGGGCAGCCTCCTCCTCATCATTGCCCTGGGCCTGAATCATGGGAAGCAACTCGCGCGCGACGAACGGAAACGTGACAAAGATGGTTGCCAGCACGATTCCCGGAACGGCGAAGATGATCCGAATACCGTGCGCGATCAGCCAGGGTCCAAGAAGCCCCTGCAGGCCAAAAAGCAGCACGTAGATCAATCCAGAGACAACTGGAGACACGGAGAACGGAAGATCGATCAACGTGATCAAGAGGCCTTTTCCCCGGAATTCAAATTTTCCAATGACCCATGCGGCGGCAACGCCGAACACCATGTTGAGAGGCACGGCGATACCGGCAGCCAGTAACGTCAGGCGAATGGCTGCCAGTGTATCCGGGTCCCGAAACGTTTGAAAATAGAAGGCGACGCCCTTCTGCAAAGCCGTGACAAAGACCACGCCGAGGGGAATAAAGAGAAAGATGCCAAGAAAGAGCAGCGCCGCAGCAATGAGCAGCCAGCGCACCACCGCCGGTTCAGAGGTTGCTCTCGTTGCGACGTAACCGGAAGCCGGTGCAATCCGGATACTTGGTGCGACCGATCCAGCCATTGACGGGTCTTCGGGCGGCAAGAACGGGCCGCCTTACTTGCTGCCTCCCTTTTCCCATGCGGGTTTAAGGTCTGCATTCAGAGGCCCGAAATCCTTCGCCGATCCGGCCTCCCGGCGGCTGCCACTCCACACTTGAAGAAGATTAATCACCAACAAGAACACGAACGACGCGACGAGCATGGCAACGGCGATGGCCGTCGCGCCCGTGTAGTCATATTCCTGCAATTTTGTGATGATCAGGAGCGGCGTGATCTCGGTTTTCATCGGCATGTTGCCCGCGATAAAAATCACCGAGCCGTATTCACCGACCGCGCGCCCGAAGGCCATCGCAAAACCGGTTATCGCGGCCGGAAAAATAGTTGGCAATAGCACGCGCGTAAAAGTCCGCCATCGCCCTGCACCGAGACTCGCCGCCGCTTCTTCGGGCTCCTTGTCCAAGTCTTCGAGCACCGGCTGCACCGTCCGCACGACGAATGGCAGGCCGATAAACGTGAGTGCGATCGTCACTCCCAACGGGGTATAGG
>Ga0187872_10001262_pt1 | contig 26409 bp, 15 predicted proteins | sample June2016WEW_16_4_FD_132973 | JGI IMG/M metagenome (GOLD analysis project Ga0187872, IMG submission 132973) | Peatland microbial communities from SPRUCE experiment site at the Marcell Experimental Forest, Minnesota, USA - June2016WEW_16_40 | ecosystem: Environmental > Terrestrial > Soil >...
AGATTTCATAGTGTGTAGCCGCCGACGGCAGTCGGCGCTGATTCTCAGTCCCGAAAGATGGCGCCGACTGCCGTCGGCGGCTACACCCTGTAGGCAGTTTGTGCGAGGTATGAGAATTCCGGGTTAACTGCTTGCCATTCATCGCCGAAGTGTTACCGTCACCTTATGGCACAGCAAATCTCGCGGCGCGGTTTCGTGAAATCCTCCCTCATCGCTTCCGCCGCCGTCCCATTGGGTCTGAGCCGCCCGATCCGCTCTACTGCCCAAACTCCCGCCACTCCCGCCGTTTCGACCGCCACCTTGCCCCAAGAGGCCCTGCCGACGGGCAACATAGGAGGGCAGCAATTCAGCCGTCTCATTCTGGGCGGCAACCTCATCGGCGGCTGGTCCCACTCGCGCGACCTCGCCTATGTCTCCGCTCTCATGCGGCACTACAACACGGACGCCAAAATCCGCGAGACGCTCGAATTGGCCGAGGCCCACGGCATTACCGCCATCAACACCTGGGTCATGCAGGAGAACTCACACCTCTTCAACCACTGGAAGCGCGGCGGCAAAATGAAGTGGGTTGCCCAGGTCCGCCTCGACGCCGGCGGCGGTTACTCTCAGATCCAACGGGCGATTGATGAGGGCGCCGCGGGCGTCCACCTTACGGGCGATGCCGCCGAGTCCCTGCTCAACGAAGGCAAGTTTGAGAAAGTCGGCGAGACCGTCCAGTTGATTAAGTCGAAGAAGCGCGCGGCCGGCGTCGGCGCCCACGACCTGCGCGTCATTATTGAGTGCGAGAAGGCCAAACTGGACGCGGACTTTTACCAGAAGACCTTTCACTCCCACGACTACTACACCGCCCCCCGCCCCGACGAGAAGGACGCCGTGGGTCCTCACGACAATTCATGGTGCAGCGACCCGCAGGCGGTGATCGACTTCATGGCGACCGTCAAGAAGCCCTGGATCGCCTTCAAGATTCTGGCGGCCGGCGCCATCCAGCCTCGCGCCGGCTTCCCCTACGCGTTCAACAGCGGGGCCGACTTTATTCTGGTCGGCATGTTTGACTGGCAGATCGAGGAGGACGCGAAGCTGGCCCGGCGCGTCATCGCCGCCGTCACCAGCCCCAACTCCAAGCGCACCCGCCCCTGGTACGGTTGAGCGGTTTGCTGAACAAGCCCTCGGTTGAGCCTGATCGGCGCTAACCCTCGAGGGCAGCTTCGACCCGAATGGGTTCGGGGTGCGGAGGGCAGACCGGCAGGATGTTGGCGGCAATGTCCTTTCCATCCACGCGGAGTTTTCTCACGCCGCGCTGTTTTCTGTTCGGGTTCTTCACCTCGATGAGGTACGTATTGCCACGAAAGCGGCGCGCGACGGTGAAGCCCTTCCATTTGGCCGGGATCACAGGGTCAATACGCAGCCCATCATATTCGGCCCGGATGCCCAGGATCCATTGCGTGGCCGCATAGTAGGTCCAGGCGGCGGTGCCGGTGAGCCAGGAATTCTTGGCCTCGCCGTGGGTGGGAGCATCTTTCCCAGCGATCATCTGGGCGAAGACATAAGGCTCGCAGCGGTGCAGGTGGCCAATCTTCTCTCGCGCCGAGGGGTTGATGCGGGTGTAGTAGTCGAAAGCGCGGTTGCCGTTGCCGACCATCGTCTCGGCGATGATGATCCACGGGTTGTTGTGGCAGAAGATGCCGGCGTTCTCCTTGTAACCCGGCGGGTAGGAGGAGATTTCGCCCAGGTGGAGGTAGTACTTCGAGAAGGCCGGTTGCTGGAGCACGATGCCGTGCCTGGTGGCCAGGTGCCGGTTCACCGATTCGAGCGCCAGGGCGGCCTTGCCGTCTTCCAGGCCGATGCCGGCCATGATGCAGATGCCCTGCGATTCGATGAAGATCTTGCCTTCGTCGCACACCTTCGAGCCGATCGGCTTGCCGAAGTCATCGTAGGCGCGCACAAACCATTCGCCGTCCCAGCCGTGCTGATGAACGACTTGTGCCATTTTGGCGGCCTCGGCCAGGCACTGTTCGGCTTCGCCGTTCAGGTGGCGTTTCGCCGCGATGGCGGCCAACTCCTTCGCGGCCAGCACAAACAGGCCGGCGATAAAGACCGACTCAGCGACTTTGCCGTCCCTGTTGGTCGTGGTCTGAAACGACTGGCCGGGTGTGTCGGAGAAGCAGTTGAGATTCAGGCAGTCGTTCCAGTCGGCGCGGCCAATGAGGGGCAAGCCATGCGGGCCGAGGCGTTCGAGGGTGTATTGGAAGCTGCGGCGCAGGTGCTCATAGAGGGGCTGCTCGGAGCCCGGCTCGTTCTCAAAGGGCACCGGCTCATCCAGGATGCTCCAATCGCCGGTTTCCTTGAGATAGGCGGCCACGCCCACGATGAGCCAGTGCGGATCATCGTTGAAGCCGCTGCCGATGTCGTGGTTGCCGCGCTTGGTCAGCGGCTGATATTGGTGGAAGGCGCCACCGGTCTTGAGCTGGGTTGCCGCCAGATCGAGGATGCGCTCGCGCGCGCGGGCCGGGACCATGTGGACGAAGCCGAGCAGGTCCTGGTTTGAATCGCGGAAGCCGAGGCCGCGGCCGATGCCCGATTCATAGAAGGAGGCCGAGCGCGACAGGTTGAAGGTGGCCATGCATTGATAGGGGTTCCAGATATTGACCATGCGGTTGGCGTGAGGGTCGGGCGACTTCGCCTGATAGATGGCCAGCACGCCGTCCCAATATTCCCGCAGGGCCTGAAAGGCTGAGGCGACGTTTTTGCCGTCGAGATATTTGGCGATGACGGGTTTGACGGTGGACTTGTTGATGGTCTGCGACCCCGGCGGGTCAAACTTCTGGTCCACCCGATTCTCGTGGTAGCCCAGGACGAAGAGGATTTCTTTAGTTTCGCCCGGGTCGAGATTCACTTTGACGTGGTGCGAGCCGAGCGGCGCCCAGCCGTGCGCGACGGAGTTGAAGGACTTGCCGCGTTCGACCGCGGCCGGGTTGTCCCAACTGCGGTAAGGCCCGAGGAATACGTCGCGCTGCGTGTCGAAGCCGGCCAGTTTGGCGGAGCAGGCAAACCAGGCGAAGTGGTTGCGCCGCTCGCGATACTCGGTCTTGTGATAGATGACCTGGTCCTCGATTTCGACCTCGCCGATGCTGAAATTGCGTTGGAAATTGGTGGCGTCGTCCTGTGCGTCCCACAGGCAGAACTCGATGCTCGAAAAGACCGAAAGCCTGGCCCGCTTCCGGCGACGGTTGGTCACCTGGAATCTCCAGATTTCGAGGTTTTCGCCCAGCGGCACGAAATAGCAGGTCTGGGCTTCGAGGCGGCGATGGGTTGAGCCGATCATGGTGTAGCCCAGGCCGTGGCGGCACTGGTATTTATCCAGCGTGGCGCGTGTGGGTTGCCAGGAGGGCGACCAGAACTCGCCGCTCTCGTTATCGCGGATATAGAGATAGCGCCCGCCCGAGTCAAACGGGGCATTGTTGTAGCGGTATCGGGTGAGACGCCGCAGGCGCGCGTCCCGGTAGAGGGAGTAGCCGCCAGCGGTGTTGGAGATGATGCCAAAGTACGCCTCGCAGCCGAGATAATTGATCCAAGGCAGCGGCGTGTCCGGGCGAGTGATGACGTATTCCCGCCGTTGGTCGTCGAAGTGTCCGTAACGCATGTTGGTTCAGTGTGATGGGTGACCGGTAATCCGTGATGGGTGAAGGGCGTGGCGGCGCAGCTCGAGGTCAAGCCAGTGCGGCTGCTTCATCGGGCTTTTTCTCGGCACCCGGCCCGGCGGAATCAGGGTGGTGGAACGGCGCGCAGACTGTCACCAGAACGGAAGGGATGGCGGCGACCAGCACACAAACGAAAAATGTCCGGTAGCCGAGCCATTCCTGGACGCGACCGCTAACCATCCCGGTCAGCATCATATTAAGTCCCATGATCGCTGTTCCGAAAGTGTAGTGGGCGGTCCGGTACGGCCCCGGGGCGACCTGGTGCATCAGGTAGATCATGAGTCCCACGGCGCCAAAGCCCCAGGAGAGCTTTTCGATTGTCACCAGCGTTGCAATCAGCGGGTAGCTCTGAGTCAACGTCTGGCTCAGATAGACGAAGACGACGTTCGGGACGTTCATGCACAGGCAAAGCACCAGCAGCGTCCGACGCAGTCCCCGCCTGGAGACGAACAGCCCGCCCAAGAGCGAACCGGCCATGAACGCGCCGGTGCCGAAGGTGCCATAAATATCACCGAGGGTCTGGTTGGAAAGGCCCAAGCCGCCTTTGGCGCGGTCATCAATCATGAACAGCGGGGCCATCTTCTCCAAAAAGCCGTAGCCGAAGCGGAAGAAGAACGCGAAGAGGAGCATCAGCACGATGTCTTTCTTCTGGAAGAAGGTCGCGAAGGCATGGCCACAAGTGCGCAAGCCGTCGGCCACGCTCCTGGGAGCGTCGAGGGCTTTGGCGCCCGGCGGGAGAACCCGGATGTGATAGATGGCCAACGCCGCTATGAGGCCCGCGATGATGAGCAGGACCGTCATCCAGGCCTGGCCCCAGTCCCCTGACGAACTGTGCAACATCCCGCTCGCGCGCACCAGCACGCCATTGGCGAGGATGGGGCCGGCGTTCCAGCACATGCTCTGGACACCGAGAAACTTCGCCTGCTCGGCAGGTCCCAGCGTCGTGACATAGACGCCGTCGGAGGCGATGTCCTGCGTGGCGCCCGCCAGCCCGGTAATGCCGAGCAGGAGCAGCACGGGGACCAAATAGCTGGCGCGCGGCAGCCGCAGGGCGAACGCCACAGCCGCCACCATCCCGACCAGCAGGAACTGCATCAGCACCACGAAGAACTTCTTGGTCTTATAGAGTTCGACCACCGGCGCCCACAACGGCTTGATGGTATAGGGCAGGACGAACAGGCTCGACCAGAACGCCGCGCTGGCGTTGTCCATTCCCAGGTTCTTAAACATGATGTTCGCGACGCCGGAAACCGTGATGTAGATGAGCCCCATAGCCAGGTAGCTCGTGGGGACCCACAGGAGCGGGTTCCGGTAAGTCGCTTTGGTCTCACTCATGGCAACAGGGATAGCGTTTGGCGATTGTATCGGGGATGGGCGTGCGGGTGAACCAGGAGGCGGACTCTGCGCCGCCGGGAGCTAAGGTTGGTTCTTGTGGAACGCTTTCTTGAAGTAAACCCCCTGCCGTGTGGGCGCAAAACTCCAGTCCTGAATCAGGGTCGGTCCCCAATGCGGGTCAAAGCACCAGACGGAGTAGGAGATGCCCCTTTTGTCGCAATACGAGGTCAACGCCTCACCGTAGCTTTCATCGCCGATAACGGGGACGTGTGCTCTTTTGTCATCGGCGGCGCAGAACCCGACCTCGGTGGCAAAAACAGGATATTGGTCGGCGACAAAGCCCCAATCCTTCGTCCATTGCGGTTCCCAGGGTGGTTTGGCTTTCATGGGATAAGGATGGCTCACATATCCAATGCCTTTCGCGTTAATGGGCGCATGGGCCACCGGGGTCAAGTCATAGGCGTAATTAAAGCCTGCCACCAGAGGAACAGCCGTGCCGCCATTTGACCTGATCGTGGCAATGATTTCCTCCATCATTTCTTTCCATTGGGCCCAGGCGCAATCGCCCAACTTTTCCCCGACCGCCGGCTCGTTGAACAGCTCGAAGAAGGCGACGGTGCTGTTTCCAGCATAATGCCTGGCCAGGGTGCTCCAGAAGGCCAAGGTTTCCTTCCTGGTCGTGTTATATAAAGCAGACGGATAAAGCTCCGAGTAACCGGACGGATAAAGCTCCGCGCACAGGTTCCCCATGCTGTGCCAGTCGATAATCACGTACACGCCCGCTTCTCCGGCCCAGGAAACGCCCTGGTCCAGCAATTTGATATAGTTGTCTTTCCCGCGTATGCGCCACGCGGCGGGATGCACGGGGAATCTCACGATATTAGCGCCCCAGGACTTCGCCACTTCAATGTATTGTTTATTCCACTGTCCATTCCTCTCCAGCTTGTCGGGATCGCTGGTGTCCAGCCCCCGGAAGACAATCGGTTTGCCATCCGCGGTCACAAAGTGATTTCCTTTAACGCTGATTTGGCTGAGCTGGGCAACGGCTCGCGCAGAAAGCAACGCGGCACACAGGCAACAAAGAGCAATCTTGTTCATGGCAGTGCGTTTTTTGGAGAAGCCAGTGTAGCTTCCGCCCGACCGGGCGTATGTCGTCAAAAGACACGACAGGCCAGCGCTGCGTACGGGCGCAAATCTCCTTTACCAGAGGTTCTGTTAGGGCTAAAATTCACGGCATGTTCACCGGCTATCTAAAGTCCGCTTTCGCGGTCTCGCTCCTTTCCTGCTGGGTGGCCGCCACATCCCGGTTCGCAGCGCGGGCAAGCACTGGCTCACGCGCACTGCTTCTCCGTGTTGCGACCGCGGCGTGGCCGGGTTCGTCAAAGGGGGTTAGACCTTAATCCCCGAAAGAACTAAACATGAAGATAAACACACAATTGCAACGTTGGTTCACCGCAGGCTTATTCGGCTGCATACTGGTCTTGGTCGGCAGCCCGGCACTGGCCCAAAACCTTATTCTCTGTGATTTCTCGACCGATGTCTCATGCATCAGCCAAACAGGAGGCGTCACCCCGACGTGCGTCTGGTCGGCGACCGGCAACCCGGGCGGCTCCGCCTACATCACTATTCCGTGGGCCAATGCAAGCGGCTGGCAGGACTCGCAAATCGATTTTAACCAGACGGTTGATTGCGCCACGTACAGCACCTTTGAGTGCGACGTGATGGTTGATACAGCCAACTCGACGCTAACGGACAGCGGCAACTACGGCAGAATTGAATTTGACGTCCAAAGCTGGAGCGGTGGGCAAGGTTGGACCGCCATAGGGACCGTTACTATCACCAACACGCCCGGCTGGCAGCACTTTTCCGTGCCGTTCGGCACCTCCTATCCGGGTACAGCGAACCAGTTCGTCCTCCAGTTCTATGTGAACCAGTGGGGGTCTGCTCCTTACGCGGGGCCCTGCGCCTATTGGCTGGACAACGTCATTCTGACCACTGGCGCTCCTGCGGTGACGAACATTCCCGTGGCCATCACCGTGGATGCGCAACTGAACCGGCACTCGATCAGTCCGCAGATATACGGGGTCGCCTTTGCGTCGTCGAACCAGCTTTCGGATCTGAATTTCACGATGAACCGGTCGGGTGGAAACGAAGAAACCACGTATAACTGGCTGCTCAATGTCCATGGCAAAGGGGCCGATTGGTATTTCGAGAGCTATCCCGATTATTCGAGCTCAATGCCCCCCGGGGCTAACGCGGACAGTTTCGTGGCCAACAGCAAGTGCGGCGGCGCCCAGCCGATGATAACAATCCCGATGATCGGCTGGGCGCCTCTGCTGGGGACCAACTTCAGCATCCTCTGGAGCTATTCCACGAACAAATACGGCCCGCAGACCTCCGTGGACCCGTATAGGACTGATGCCGGCAACGGCATCAGCAGCACCAATAATGACATGCCCATCACCTGGAACAATCCCAACGATGCGAATTTCCCCACCAACACCGCCTTTGAGCAGGGCTACGTGCGGCATCTGACGAACAATTGGGGGGCGTCCACCAACGGCGGGGTGGGCTATTACCTGATGGACAACGAGCACAGCATCTGGTTTTCGACGCACCAGGACATCCATCCGGTTGGGCCGACGATGCAGGAAATCTGCACCAAAATGCTGGCGACCGCGAGCATGGTGAAATCCAACGACCCCAACGCGCTGGTGCTCGGCCCCGAAGAGTGGGGCTGGTCGGGCTATTTTTACAGTGGTTACGACCAGCAGAATCCCGGCTACAAGGACCGCGCTACCAACGGCGGGTGGGATTACATGCCGTGGCTGCTCAACCAGTTTCATCAGTATGCCACGACGAATCCGGGACCGCGGTTACTGGACTACTTCACGTTGCATTGCTACCCGCAGGAGGGCGATGTGAGTGGTGATGATGTTTCCACTACTACTGCATTGCTGCGCAACCAGTGCACGCGCGTGTTTTGGGACACCAATTACGTGGATCCGAGTTGGATCGGCCAGCAGCCAACCAACACCATCATCATGCTCATTCCGCGTATGAAGGGCTGGGTCGCGAGCTATTATCCGGGCACCAAGATCGGGGTCACCGAGTATAACTGGGGCGCCGAAGCCGACATCAATGGCGCCACTGCCCAGGCGGATATCCTCGGCATCTTCGGCTGGCAAAGCCTGGACCTGGCCACGCGCTGGGAGGTGCCGGACACGGGTACGCCGACCTACAACGCGATGAAGATGTACCGCAACTACGACGGCAACAAATCCGTTTTCGGCGACACGAGTGTTTCCGACGGGGTCTCGACGAACGTGGACCTGGTTTCGTCGTTTGCCGCCGTGCGCTCCTCGGATGGCGCGCTGACGGTGATGGTGATCAACAAGCAGCTTACGGCCAGCGCCACCGCCACTCTCACCCTCACCAACTTTCTGGCGAGCGGCACGGCGCAGGTGTGGCAACTGACCTCCTCCAACGTCATTACGCGGCTTAGTAATCTGAGCTTCGCGGGGAGCGTTTTTAGCAACACGGTTCCGGCCCAGAGCATCACCCTGTTTGTGTTGCCCCCCGTCATCCCCGGGCCGGCCAGCAATCCGAACCCGGCCAGCGGGGCGACCGGCGTAGCCGTCAATACGAGTCTGAGCTGGAAGGCGGGAACGAATGCCACCTTGCATCGCGTCTATTTCGGGACGAGTTCCAACGCCGTCGTGAACGCCACCACCAATTCTCCCCAGTTCATGGGTGGCCTGACGGTCACGAACTACACTCCGGGCACGCTGGCCTACAGCACCAGCTATTACTGGCGGGTGGATGAGATGGCGGGCGCGTACGCTACGTACACTACGACCGGCGCGGTCTGGACGTTCACGACCCCCTTGCTGGCCGGGCCGGCGAGCAATCCGAACCCGGCCAGCGGGGCGACCGGCGTAGCCACCAATGCGAGTCTGAGCTGGAAGGCGGGAACCAATGCCACGTTGCACCGCGTGTATTTCGGGACGAGTTCCAACGCCGTCGTGAACGCCAACACCAATTCTCCCCAGTTCATGGGTGGCTTGGCGGTCACGAACTACACTCCGGGCACGCTGGCCTCCTGCGGCCGCTTTTACTGGCGCGTGGATGAGATGGCCGGAACCTACGTCACGACCGGGCCGGTCTGGACGTTTGCCACCGTTGTCAGTGCCACTGGCACATTCCCGTTGGGCGGCGGTCTCGGAGGCGGCGATACGTTCGTGATCAGCTTCCCCAGCCAAGTTGGCCAGACCTACGAGGTTGAGCGCTCGCCGAGTTTAAGCCCGGCAAACTGGTTGCCAGTAACGAACAACGTGGCTGGAACGGGCGCGCCGATCCAGATTCCTGACACAGGTGCGTGGCTCCAGGCGCAATGCTTCTACCGGGTCGTCATCCTGTCTCCATGAACCGGGATTGGTTCATGGAAAAGGGTTGTCAAGGTTAGGGGATTTGACGCGGTTCAAGCCGGCGACCCGCGCCGGCGCCGTCACCGTTTCAAGGAAGCGATCTTGCCATTCATCGGAGAATTGGCGAGACTCGGCGCGTGATCGCGCTACCGTCATGCCGGAATCGAATGAGTTGCGCCGGGTTCCTGCTTGCGGTGATATGGTTGGGTGGGGCGGCTGGCGGGCTTGAGCTTCGGGCCGCTCCGGGCACGGGCACTTCACAATTTTCCTTTGATGTCTGGCAGGTGGGGGAGGGCCTGGAACAAAATCCGGTCACCGCGGTGGTGCAGTCGCGCGATGGGTATCTGTGGCTGGGGACCTACACCGGCCTGCTCCGTTTCGATGGCGTGCGGGTGACGGTGTTCGACTCGGCGACCACGCCAGGGCTGCTGAACAGCCGGGTGACGAGCTTGTACGAGGACCGCGACGGGGTGCTCTGGATTGGCCATGAAAGCGGTGAGCTCACCCGGTTGAGCGGCGGCGAATTTCGGCCGATGGGCCGGGCGCACGGCTGGGTGGGAGGCACGCTCGAGGCGATCAGCATGGACGAGAACGGGGATTTGTGGTTGTTGAACGACAACGGGCTGCTGTTCCGGCCGCGCGACGGGCAGGTGCTTGAAGTTCCCGGCGGCCGTTCGGGGAGCCGCAAGGCCTCCTTGAGCAGAGAACCCGACGGCAAGTTGTGGATTGCGGCGAACGGCAATGTGACCACCCTCGACCAGGGCCAGCTTGTCCCCTTCAGATTCGAGGGTACCCAGGGGACGAACTTCTTCGAGCGAGTCGTTCCGGCGCGGGATGGGGGCCTCTGGGTCATGGGGAATGGACGCCTCCGAAAATGGCGGGAAGGCCGCTGGGCGACCGACCTGGGCGATTGCCCCTGCGAGCAGGGTTTTGTGACCGAGCTGTTGGAAACGCGGTCGGGAATGCTGCTGGCGGGTACGGTGAGGGATGGACTCTATCTGCTGACGCCGGGCGCCGAACCGGTGCATTTCACCCGCAACAACGGTCTCTCGCATGATTGGGTCCGGTCCCTCTGCGAGGACCATGAGGGCAACATCTGGATCGGCACTGGCGGCGGTCTGGACGTCTTGCGCCCCCGAAAGGTCAAAATGCTCAACCCGCCCGATGACTGGCAGGGACGGGCGGTATTGTCTTTCGTGGTGAGGCCGGAGGGCGACGCCTGGATCGGCACGGAAGGCGCCGGTTTGTACCATTTCGAGGGAGACCGCTGGACCAGTTTCACCGAAGCCAGCGGCCTGGCCAACCTCTTTGTGTGGTCGGTATTGGAAACACGGCGGCACGAAATTCTCGTCGGCACGTGGGGCGGAGGGCTGATGGTAAAAAAGGGAGAGCGGTTCGAGTCGCCCGTCGAGTTGAGCCCTATCACCGCACCGGTCGTGGCCTTGTATGAGGGGAAACAGGGTGAGGTGTGGATTGGGACGACGGCCGGTTTGCACCGCTACGAGGCGGGCAAACTGACCTGGTCTGCGGGGAAAGAACAGTTGGCTTTGCCCGATGTGCGGGCGATGGTCGAATCACCGGACGGCACACTTTGGTTCGGCATGTTGGGGGGCGGACTGGGTTGTTTGAGGGAGGGCGCGTTGAAGCAATTCAGAAAGCCGGATGGGCTGAGCAGTGATTTTGTGCTGGCGCTGTATGCCGAAGCGGACGGGACGCTGTGGATTGGCACGTCGGACAACGGCCTCTGCCGGTTGCGGCAGGGGAAGTTTGCGACGATCAGCGTCGGGCAGGGGCTGCTGGCCAACATTATCAGCCAAATTGCCGAGGACGGCGCCGGCAATTTGTGGATGGGTTCGCACCACGGCATTCTGCGCGCCAGCAAGGCGGACCTGAACCGTTGCGCCGACGGGGGACTCAAAACGGTCCGCTGTCTGAGCTATGGCAAGGCGGAAGGCCTGGCGTCACAGAAGTGTTCCGGCGGGTTCCAACCCGGGGTCTGCAAAACCGCCGACGGTCGGCTGTGGTTTCCAACGTCGAAGGGGCTGGCGATTATTGATCCCGGCAGTTTCAGAACCAACACGGTCCCGCCGCCGGTCGTGATCGAGGAATTGATCGTGGAAGGGCAGCCCGTCAAATTCCCGGGACCCAAGGCCGCGGAGCGCGTGGCGGATTCCGCTTCGGTCTTGCAGATTCCACCCGGCAAACAGCGGTTTGAACTGCGTTACACCGCGTTGAGCTTTGCCGCGCCCGATAAGGTCCGCTTTAAGTACAAACTGGAGGGCCTGGAGAGCGAGTGGGTGGAGGCGGGAACAAAACGCATCGCGCAATACAGTTACCTGCCGCCTGGCACCTACCATTTCCGGGTAATCGCCTGCAACAATGACGACGTGTGGAACGAGCAGGGCGCGTCCCTGTCCTTCCGCGTCTTGCCGCGCGTCTGGCAGGCCTGGTGGTTTAGAATTGCCCTGGCGGTCGCCGCCGCCGGGGCTGTGGCGGTTCCGACCATATCGGTGATGCGCCTGCGAGTGCGCCGCAAGTTGGAGCAATTGGAGCGGCAGCGCGCGCTCGAGCGAGAGCGCGCCCGCATCGCCCGGGACATCCATGACGATCTGGGCGCGAGTCTGACTCGCATCACCCTGCTGAGCCAATCGGTGCGGAGCGAATTGGAGAACGGGCACCGGGCCGGAGCGGACCTGGACCAGATCTACAGCACGGCGCGCGAACTCACGCGCTCGATGGATGAAATTGTATGGGCCGTCAATCCCCGGCACGACACCCTGGACAGTATGGTCACCTATCTTGGCCGGTTCGCGCAGCATTTCCTGAACGCGGCGGGGATTCGTTGCCGGCTGGATGTGCCGTTGCATTTGCCGGCCCTGCCGTTGACGGCGGAGATACGGCACAATGTTTTCCTCGCCTTCAAAGAAGCGTTGCACAATGTGGTCAAACACGCGCAGGCCACCGAAGTGCACCTGTCTCTGGAACTGCGCCCGGAAGGCTTCATGCTGGTCATCGCCGACAATGGCCGCGGGTTCACCTGGCATCCGGGTCAGAACCCGGCCCCGGAGCCGGGAGACGGCCAGCGGCTGGCCGGCGGCTATGGTTTGACCAACATGCAGAAGCGCCTCGAGGAAATCGGCGGCTGCTGTGGCTGGGACACCGCGCCCGGGGAGGGAACGCGCGCCAAGCTCGTCGTGGTGGTCAAAGCCTGGGCCCGGAGCGTCATCAAAACAGATGACAGTCATTCCCCGTAGGACTGTGTTATAACTCAGGCATGGCAGTGGCTGTTTCTATTGTCGAGGACGACGCCCAGGCGCGAAAGATTCTGGCGGGCTGGATCGGCCGCGCCTCCGGCTTTCGGCTCGCCGGTGAATGGGGAGATGCCGAGAGCGCGCTCAAGCTCCTGCCGGAGAAAAAGCCCGACGTGGTGCTGATGGACATCAACCTGCCCGGCATGAACGGCGTCGAGGCGGTCCGCAGACTGAAGCCGGCGCTGCCGGCGACCCAGTTCGTGATGCTCACGGTCTATGAGGATGCGGACCACATTTACAATGCGCTCTCGGCGGGTGCCACCGGCTATTTGCTGAAACAGACGCCCCGGGAAGAATTGCTCGACGCGCTGGGGGATGTCCATCGCGGCGGGTCGCCGATGACCAGCAACATTGCGCGCAAAGTCGTCCAGTGTTTCAAGCAAACGTCCGCCCCCGTTCCACCGGGCGAAGGGCTTTCGCCGCGCGAACAGGAAGTGCTGGAACTGCTGGCGCGCGGCTATCTCTACAAGGAAATTGCCGAGCGGCTCAACATCAGCGTGCCCACCGTCAATACCTACATCCGGCGCATGTATGAAAAGCTCCACGTCCGTTCGCGCGCTCAAGCGGTGGCCAAATACGCTCACCTTTCGGACGGCGAACCAAAAGCGCCCGCCGCCACCCGAGTCCGGTGACCGCGGTTAATCCGCTCTGTCATCTGTTTTAATGACATGTCATTCTTTGCGTTCCTGTTAATATGGCCGGCAGTTGACCGTTTGCCGTTATGAATACCCAATCCGCTCGGCAGCAAACTTGCGCCACGTCCCGCTTCGCAGCGCGGGTAAGCACTGGCTTACGTGCAATGCTTCCCCGTGTTGCGACTGCGGCGTGGCCGGTTTGGTCAAAGCGGACTAAATCCCTAAACCTTAATCCCCAAAAGGACTAAATATGAAAATAAACACAAAAATGCAGCATTGGTTCACCTCAGCCTTATTCGGCTTAATATTGGCTGGCTCGACCAGCGTCGGCTTGGCTCAAACCACCTGGATGCAAACCTTCGACACTTCCGGCACCGCCGGCCCCTGGACCACTTGGTGGGGGCTGTCGCCAACCTTTTCATGGAGCGCCAACAACTGCACTACCAACGACCCCGGCTCGGGCTCCCTGGAAATCGTTGTGCCCTTCACGGGTAACGGCGGCGACCAATTCAATATCTTTGCCGGATTCGATTATGGCTGGCAGTGGGATGGCTCCGAGACGCTCGACGGCACGCAATACAAAGACGTGATCTTTGATATTATGGTGGACCCAAGCACGGCCTTAGGGAACGATGGCACTTTTGGGACGGTAGCGGTGGGTTTCGCCACACCGGGATGGAGCGGGGGGGCCATCGTCAATGTCGGATACTACACCATCCCGAAAACGGCCACGAACTGGACTCATGTCGTCCTGCCTATTGATGATAAAACGGTGGGCCTTAATGCCATCATCGCCATTGACTTCGACATGTGGTCGGGTGGCAACATGCCCAGCACCTGGACCGCCTACCTTGACAACCTGGAAGTGCTGGTGAACCCTGCGCCACCCGCGCCGGTGCAGATGAGCATGGCCCCAGTGGCGGCGCCGGGTTTGCAGTTTGCCACGACCGTCAAAGACGGAAATGGCACGCGCCAAAACGTTTACTGCCTCGAACAGGCCTCGTGGGTTGGCGCTTCCAGCCCGGTGACTTACGCGCTGACCATCACCAACTATCCGGGGACCAGCAATCCCTGGTACCAATGCCAGATGTTCCTCTGCGCCGGCCTGCCGAACGGCCCCAGCGACGCCACGGTGGATTGGAATGCCACGAACACGGTCTTCGTCCAGATTCAAAATAATGCCGCTGGGCTGGGCGAGTTGAAATTTATGTATAAGACCCTATGGCCGGGCAGTTTGGGAACTTGGGGCAATCAAATCTTCGGCACCAACGTCCTGTGCGACCTCACGGGCACGAACATGCTCGGCACTTATAGCATGACCTTCACTGACAACACGAACATCTCTATCAGTATTCCAGGCGCCACCACCAACATCACCATGCCGGCCGGGGACGCGGCTCAATTTGCGGACCCGATGTACGCCTACTTCGGCATCATGCCCAACAACGCCAACAACGTCACCAATCTCAGCGCGACCTTTGCCAATGTTTCGATTACGAATCTGAGCGAAACACCACCCATTGCCATCAGTGACTGGTTCGCCACGGACCCATTGAACACAGCGGTGTGGAGCCTTGGGGCGGCCGGCGATAAAGCCGGCATCTGGGTCGTGCCCGCCGACGCGCTCTTTTACGTGAACTGGTCCTTGCCGGCCAACAATTACGCCGCGTACGCCATCTCGGACTTGGGCCGGGCGGGCAACTCCACGAACTGGTTCCCGATGGGATTGGCTCCCATCTTCTTCAACGGTTATGGTTGGAACATTATCGAAAAGTCCTTTATCTCCCAGAGCGTCCAACAGGGTTTCTTGACCAGCTCGAATCAGGTCTTCTTCATGGGGGCCAACCTGCCCGCGACCCAACTGCAAGTGTTGGTGCCGGGCGAGACCAACGCCCCGGGCACGCTTACCGGCAAGATCGGCACGCCGCTCCCGGAAACAACGTACACCGAGTTTGGCGTTACCATCAATGCCTGCGATGCCGCTTGGCACATCATGACGTCGTGCAACGACAATGTCCAGATCGTCGGCAACGATCCCCTGGCCTATACGGCCAACGTCACCTTGGTGAGCGGAACCGTAACGACCAGCAATTTCCTGTTCGGTGTTACCGGCAGTTGGACGATCACGGCTACCGATACCACCACGAACGCCGTTTCGTCCAACACCAGCAGCCCAGTCCCGGTTCCGCAGTGAGGCTGTCGTAACTGGCTGACTAAGCTCACTGGGGCGCCGAGTATCGGCGCCCCTTTTTTTTGGATTCAGCGAACGGACGCCGACAATGCGAATCCTTCACTCCTTGGGATTAGTAGTGGGCGGGTTGGCGCTGTCGCTGGCGTGGGAGGCGCCGGCCCAGGCGCCGCTGCCCGTTTATGCGGACTACCTCGTCAACGGTTTCCAGGACTGGGGTTGGGCGACGCTCGACTACGCCAATCCCGCGCCGGTCCACTCCGGCACCGCCTCGGTGGCGGTGACCATCGCCTCGCCCTGGCAGGGGCTTCAGATTTACCACTCCGACTTCAACAGTGGCCTCTACACCAACCTCAGTCTTTGGCTTAACGGCGGCGCTGCCGGCGGGCAGAAGCTCCAACTCTGGGGCATGCTGCACATTGGCAGCAGCCTGAATGCCTGGCAAAGCCAATCCGTTTCGCTCGGCACTTTGCAGACTAACACTTGGCAGCAATTCATCGTCCCGCTGTCCGCGCTCGGCGTGGCCAACCAGACCAACTTCACCGGCTTTGTCATTCAAGATCGAATCGGCGCGGCCCAGCCGACGTTTTACGTGGATGACATCCAGTTGGTGGCCGCCCCGGCGCCGGCGCTGGCACACCTGAGCTTCAACGCCACCCAGGCGGTTCGGTCTGTGGATGCGCGTTGGGCCGGCGTCAATACCGCGATGTGGGACGGCAATTTCGACACGCCCGACACCATTTCGCTGCTTCAGGAGATGGGCACGCGGGCCCTGCGGTGCATGGGCGGCTCGCTTTCGGATGAATACCACTGGGTCACGGGTGAATCCATCGGCAACACCTGGGCCTGGCCAACTTCATTCGCCAATTTGGCGCATGTTGCCACCAACATCGGCGCGCAGGTCATCACCACCGTCAACTATGGCACCGGCTCCACCAACGAGGCCGCCGCCTGGGTCGCCTATGCCAACGGCTCGACCACCAATCTCCTGCCGCTTGGTGTGGATCAATTCGGGATGGGTTGGATCTGTGTGGGCTACTGGGCCTCGCTGCGCGCCGCCGCGCCTTTGGCGCAGGACGACGGCAGGAACTTCCTCCGCATCTCGCGGTCCGCGCCGCTCGGCTTCAAGTATTGGGAAATCGGCAACGAATGTTACGGCACTTGGGAAACCGACAGCAACGCCGTCCCCAACGATCCTTACACCTACGCGACGCGCGCCCGGGATTATCTCCATCTGATGAAGGCCGTAGATAGCACGATCAAGATCGGCGTCGTGGTCACACCCGGCGAGTCGAGTTACAGCAACAACACCAATCACTACGCCATCAACCCGCGCACCGGCACGACCAATTACGGCTGGACGCCGGTGATGCTCGCCACGCTCCAGAGCCTCGGGATCGCGCCGGACTTCGCCATCCATCACCGCTACCCTGAGTGGACCGACAGCAACAACCCCAGGGGCTCCGACAGTGATGTGCTCCTGCTTCAGTGCTCGACGCAGTGGGCGCTGGACGCAGCCGACCTGCGCCAGCAACTCACGGATTATCTCAGCCCGGCGGGGGCAAACGTCGAGCTGCTCTGCACCGAGAACAACAGCGACTCGGGCGCTTCGGGCAAACAATCCACCAGCCTGGTCAACGCCGTGTACTACGCCGACAGCCTCGGCCAACTCATGCAAACCGAGTTTAACTCCTTGATGTGGTGGGATCTGCGGGACGGCACCAATACCAGCGGCTGCTTCGATGACACCCTCTACGGTTGGCGCACTTACGGTGACCTGGGCATGGTGAACGGCCTGAACACGCTGCATCCGACTTTCTTTGCCGCCAAGCTCATGCAGTACTTCGCCCAGCCCGGCGACACCGTCGTCAGCGCCTCGAGCGATTACCTGCTGCTCTCGGCCTACGGCGTCCGGGGTCAGAGCGGTGCCCTCAAGGCGCTGGTGCTCAACAAAGACACGACCACCCATTTCAACGCGCAGGTTGCCCTGAGCGGTTTCATGCCCGGTTCGGCGACAACGATCTGTTCCTACGGCATTCCGCAAGACGATGCTGCACAGACCAACGGCACCGCCCAGGCGCGGGACCTCGCGACGACAAATTTCCCGGCGGCCAGCGCCGGATTCAGCTACAGCTTTCCACCTTTGTCGCTGACGCTTTTCACGTTCGCGCCGACGGCCCCGCGCCTGGCGGTGTTAGCGCCGGCGCCCAAGCCCGGAGGCCAGTTGATCCTGCAGCTCCAGGGCCAAGCGGGTGTGCGCTATGCCCTCGAGAGTTCAAGCGATCTCAAGGCCTGGACTGCCGTCTCGACCAACACGCTGGCCGGCAGCACGCTTAACCTCACCAATCCAGTGCCGGCAAGGGCAGCGGTCAACTTCTGGCGCGCCGTGTGGCAGCCGTAAGGGGGGTGGCTGAAGGTTGACACTTATGAAAGCAGCCTTTCTTCCAAGTCGCTTTCGATTCGCCTTAGGCGTCCTGCTGTTGGCAGGCGCGGTGCAGACGATTTGCGCCCAGACGACCAATTGGGTGCTCCAAACCTTCGACTTCGGCATCTGCGGCTGGAACAGCCTTTCGCCGGTGACACTGGCTTTCGATCCAACCCAGGACGACACCGGCAATGGCGGCGGCTCATGTCACGTTAGTTTCGATCTTTCGCAGGGCGGGCCTTTCAATCTAACCGCGACCTTTGAAAGCTGCTGCTTTTGTGATAGCGAAGTCCTTTTATGGCTCACCAATTTTGCCTCCGTGGATTTCGACGTGAAGTGGGACAACGCATCCACGGTCACACTGGACCAATTCAACTCGAATCCCGGCCTCGGTTCTCCCGGCATCGCCATCGGGGCCATGAATACCTCCAATCCGGGCTATTTGGGCTTTCCGACGATTTGTTACAGCAACGTTTACATTCCCAATTCCGCAACCAGCGGCTGGGCGCATGTCTCCGCGCCCATCAATCCCGCTTCCGCATACTCCACTAACGGCGGCATCGGCATTTACCTGGCGGAGTTATTTGCCGCGACCAGTGTCGGCACGGCGGCCTTCTGGCTGGACAATGTTCAATTGGTGGGCCTGAAACCGCCCCAATTCACCCCGGCGATGTCATATCTCAGCGGCAACAACTTCACCCTCCAGTGGACCGCCAATCCCGGCTCCACCTGCTCGGTGCTCAAGAGCACGGACCTCGTCCACTGGTCAACCCTGATCACCGGTTATTCCCCGGGCGGCCTCCCCACCGGCACGGCTTCCTATACCGATACCGTCGCGACCAACAGCCGGTCCTTCTATCGCATCAGAACCCCGTAACAATTTCAGATGGGGGACTTCCTCTACTGGTACTCGATCTCCACGCGTGAGATCTGCGTCTCCTTTTGAAACCGGATGGTCACAGTCGGGCTGTTGCCGGTCAGGGCATCGAGCGTGTAAAGCCGCGGCCAGTGGAAGTTGTACATTTCCTTGCCGGCGTAGAAATCCTGTGTGCGCGCGGGTAGCGCCTCGCCTTTTCCACCATCGCTGCCGGCCAGAAATTCGATGGCGGGTTGGCCTTGCTCGCCGAAGGCATAGACCCGCGCGGCGGTGATCCGGCCGGGGACCTTGTAGGCTATCCATGCGCCGGGCGCGCCCCAAAGGCGGTGGCAATCCTCCTTGTAATTGCGCGCGTCGTTGCTCCTTAACTCCAGCTTTCCGCTCTGGCGATAGGTGCGTGACAGGTTCCTTAACTCGTCCACCAGCGTGCCACAACGGATTCTCACCGGGCCGACGACCGCGGACGGTTTTGACCAACCGGCCTCGTTGCGGGCGATCAGACGGTAGCAGAGGCTCCGTCCGGGCGGCGCGCACTCGTCCACGGCGAGCGGATGGTATTGAGCAGCGTCGTCCGTGAGTTGATAGGCGATGGTCTGCCAGGGGCCGGCCGGGCTGTCGGCGCGCTGCAGGTCGTAGCCGGCAGCGCCCGTTGAACCTCGCCAGGTGACAATGCCGCCGTCAGTCACGCTGAAAAGCTCGGGCGCGGCGGGCGCTTCGAGCGCAGGGGCGGGCCGGTTTTGAATTTGCCAGGCCCTTTCCCTGACGATGCGCATGAAGCGCGTTTCGTCATAGGGTTCGCCCGCCGGGCCGCCGGGCCAGTGGTAGGCCTTGAAGAAATCGCCGCCGTGAGGCTCATGGTGCCAATAGTAGCCGCCATCGTGGTTATGGAAGCGCAAGGACCAGATCAGGCCCCCACAGATGGCAGGCTCCTGAAGAATCGTGTCCATGATGGCGCGCATGCCTTCAGTGGTGATGAAGCCGAACTCGCCGACCATATAGGCTTTGCGGCCGGCCGCGCGTCTCACGCTGGCTTGAATCTGTTGGATCATCCGGACCGGGTCACCCTGGTAGAGGTGGTCCTGCACGATGTCCACCCCGGCATTATCCGGGTCGGTGAAATAGCTTTCGGCCACGAGATGTTTCCGGTCGAGCTGCTTGACATACGGGGCCATTTCACGCACCCAGGCTGTGGGCGCCTTCAATTCATTGCCCAGTTCCCACGCCAGCACCGCCTTGTCGTCCATGTAACGCACGCCGGTGCGCGTGTTCACACGGTGCAGGATCACGCTGACCAGCCGCTTGTAGTCCTCCCTCACCTGCGGGTCGGTGTAGAATTCGTCCTTGGATTTCCCGCGGTAGCCGGCGAACTCTTCGATGCCGCCCCACCAACTCGCCTGGTCGATGAACGGAATGATCAGGCGCACACCCCGCCGATTCGCGGTTGCCAGAACCTGGTCGAACACCACCATCGCCTCCTCGTTGAGTTTGGCGGTGCCCAGAATATGCCGGGGAAGGTCGGGCGGGTCATTCGTCTTATGCACGGAGAGGACGTAGGTGCGCGCCACGCGACCGCCCATTTGCTGGATGGTCGCCAGGGCGTCGTCGATCTCGAAAGCCGTCGGCAACCGGAAGCCGCTTAACTGCTCAAACCGCATGTCGTCTTCGATGTAGGTCAGGTTCGGGATGTTGAATGAGATGAAACGGAACGGCTCGTCGCCCTCCATCAACTGGCCGCTGCGGACAGTAATGAAGTCACGAAAGGCGGATTCGGCGCGAGACTCAGAGAACGGAAGAATCGCGACGAATGCGGCGGACACCAGCGAGAGGGTTTTCATTATCTCGTGGTGGTTTGGGCCGGCAGCGGCTGCTCGCGGGGAACCCTCCCGGCTGGAGCCTTTTCCAGTTTGTCGTACCAGTTGAATTTGATGATGAGTGAAGTGACGCCGAGCGTGGCGACGATTGCACCCACCCATGACCATTGCCGCAATACCAGATAGATGGGCAGGGCCGTGAGGCATAACTGCCAAACAATCCCGACCATGACGTTGACGCAATCCCGGCCGCAGTTCCGATTGGGCTGGAAGGCCGGGTCTTCCCGCATGACCTGATCGCGAATGGGCCCCCAGGCGCCCCACGGGTTCACGGTCTTGTAGAACTGCTTCAGAATGGCGTCGTCCTCCGGCTTGCTCAAGAGTGTGCCGAGGAGGCAGCCGATTACCGAGAGGCTGAAGATCACGGGGAAGGTGTAGAGCGGGTTGAGGTCGTGACCGACGAGCTTTACCGCCAGCTCGGGCACGAACATAGCGCTGATAATGCCCGTCATCATGCCCCAGAAATAGCCGTAGCCGTTGAACCGCCACCAATACCACTTGAGCACGTTGGCCATCACGTAGCCGCCGTAAAGCGCGCCCACGATCCACATCATCACGCCGGTGATGCGCGTGGTCAGGAGGCCGAACAGAATGCCCACGAGCAGCACCGCCAGGGACGCCAGCCGGCTCAGATGCACTTCCCGCCGCCCGGATGAGTTGGGATTGATGAAGCGCTTGTAGATGTCATTGACGATATAGGCCGGTGCGGCGTTGATGGTCGCGGCGAAATTCGACATAAAGGCCGCCATCAGTCCCGCCAACAGGAAGCCGACGACCCCGGCGGGCACGTACTGGCTCAACACAATCGGCAGCAGCTTCTCGAAGTCCGGCTTGTCCATCCCGCGGAGCTGCGGCAGGCAGAACGCGAGCGCCAGAATCGTTATGCCGGTGATCATCATGTAGCGCGGAAAGTACAGCACCACGTTGACCATGCCGTTCATCATGCAAGCCTCGCGCGGATTGCGCGTGGCCAGCACACGCTGCATGTCATAGTTTGGCGCCGGGCCGGCCAGGCTGGCCAGCACGCCCTTGAAGAACATCATCCCGAAAATGATCATGAAGAATTCGTTGCCGTCCTGCCGGATGGCGTCGTTCACTTTATCGAGGATGCCGGTCCAATCGAGGCCGAGTTTCCAGCCGAAAAACGGGTTGGCCCAGCCGGCGGGAATCGCATTCTGAATCATGGCGGGCGAGACTTTGCAAATGGCAATGATGCCGATGACGATGGAGGTTAGCGTGAGGATGGTGAACTGCATCACCTCGGTGATGACGACGCTGACCATGCCGCCTTTGATGGCGTAGAGGGAAGTCAGACCGAGGATGATGATGGCGTAAATGTTCTCGTCGGTGAAGAGGCCGTCGGTCGCTCCGGTGAAACGCCACGGCAACATGACGACGGCGAACTTGCCGATGCCCTTGAACGCGTAGGCGAGCATGCCGATGACGTTGACCAGCGCAAAGAACACCACGCTCAAATGGGCCAGGCTGGCGCCGGTATCGCGACCAAAGCGGGTCTGGATCCATTCCGCGCCCGTGAGAACGTTGGAGCGCCTTAACCAGCCGCTCAGGAACATCATCAGGAAGATCTGGTTGAATACCGGCCACAAAAACGGCAGCCAGATGCTTTTCAGCCCATAAACAAACAGGATATAGACCATCCACATCGTTCCGCTGATGTCAAACATCCCGGAGGCGTCGGAAATACCCAGCAGGTACCAGGGCAGCGACTTGCTGCCAAGGAAGTAGGAGTCCAAATCCTTCGCCCCGCGCCGCGAAACCCAAAGACCGATCAGAATGACCGTCAGGAAATAGCCGAGGATGATGAGGATATCAACGGCGTGCAGCTTCATAGAGTCGGGCGCATCCTCGAGGGCGGCAGAGTCATTGGCCTTCGGTCGTTCATGCAGCGCGCGGCGAGCGAGGTCTCATAAGCCCTGGTGACGCGGGTTGGACGCAGCATGAGATACACCGCAGGAGACTGCCTGCTGCGCCGCTCAATTTCGAGGGGAAATTGAGTAATGAATTTTGATGACATGTGAGCTGGGGCCGGCATCGTACCCTGACTCAAGAGATGACTGGTTTCCTTGAGAGCCCGCTCTGCTATGGCCTTGAAGATTCTGTTCCATGTTAGACGACGACGCTTGGCTTCGCCGGGATGGGGGGTCAACCATTTGTAAAAGGCCATGATCCCTCAAAGCGTGAGCGAATTCGCCGGCCGAGTCCACGACCAGCTCTTTGGCCATATCCTGCCGTTTTGGACCGGACCTGCGCTGGACCACGAGCAAGGCGGCTGGCTGGCCTGGATGTCGAACGATTTGCGCGTGGACCGCTCGCAGCCCAAAGGCCTCATCCTCAATAGCCGCATCTTGTGGACCTTCTCGGCTGTTTTTCGCGCGCAGCCCCGGCCGCTTTACCGGGAAATGGCCCACCGTGCTTTTGCAGTGGTGATGGAGGGGTTTTGGGACCCGAGGTATGGAGGCGCTTTTTGGCGGCTCGACGGTGAAGGGCGCGTGCAGGATGACTCGAAGAAGACTTATGGCCAGGCCTTTTACATTTACGCACTCGCCGAGTATTGTCAGGCATTCGGCGAGGCCGCCGCTTTAGATAGGGCGAAAGAGTTATTTGAGTTGGTTGAACGCCATGCGCATGACCCGCAGTTCGGCGGCTATTGGGAAATGCGCCGGCGCGACTGGTCCGAGGCCGCCGACGTGCGGCTCAGCGACAAAGACCTGAACGAGAAGAAGTCGATGAACAGCCATCTTCACGTGCTGGAGGCTTACACCAGCCTGTGTCGCGTCTGGAAGGAACCGCGTGTCGAGCGGCGGTTACACGAACTGATCGATATATTTGAGCGGCGCATCCTCGACGCTCATAGCGGGCATTTGCACCACTTTTTCGACGAGCAATGGCAAGTGCGCTCGGACACCTACACCTTTGGCCACGACATCGAAGCAAGCTGGCTGTTGTGGGAGGCGGCGGAAGTCCTCGAAGACGCGGCGCTGCTCCGGCGAGTGCGGGAGGTGGTTCTACGAATTGCCGAGATGGTGCTTAATGAGGGCCTCGATGCCGACGGCGGACTGTGTTACGAGGGCAAAGCCGGGAAAATCATCGACCGGCGCAAGGAATGCTGGCCACAGGCCGAGGCGGTGGTCGGCTTCATCAACGCCTTCCAGCTCTCGGACAATGCGAAATATCTCGAAGCCGCCCGCCGCGTCTGGAACTACCTCGAACAACACCTCGTTGACCGCGTCCACGGCGAATGGTTCTGGCGCATCAACGCCGACGGCCGCCCCGACCCTGACTTGCCAAAAGTCAGCGAATGGAAGGGCCCTTATCACGGTTCGCGGGCTTGCCTCGAAACGCTGCGCCGCCTGAAACAAATCGGCCCAACTCAAAGCTCATGAATAAACAGAACTTCGACCTGAAACTGAAGCGTCTGGAGCAGCAGCACCGGAAGCTGTTGCAACGGCCAAACCCCAAACAGAAGGACGGCAATGGCATTTTCGACCGCTACCAATTCCCAGTGCTGACCGCCGAACACACGCCGTTGTCCTGGCGTTACGATTTCAACCATGCCGCCAACCCGCATCTAATGACCCGGCTCGGCATCAACAGCGTCTTCAACGTCGGCGCGATGGAATGGAAGGGAAACATTGTCCTCATGGCGCGCGTCGAAGGCTGGGACCGCAAGTCCTTCTTCGCCGTCGCCGAAAGCAAAAGCGGCGTGGACCGGTTCGAGTTTTGGGATTACCCGGTGTGCCTGCCCGACTTCGAGGCCCAGGAAACCAATGTCTATGACATGCGCCTCGTCTGCCACGAGGACGGCTGGATTTACGGCCTCTTTTGCGCCGAGCGGCACGATGACTCCCGCCCGGGAGATCTCTCCGCCGCCGTCGCCCGCTGCGGCATCGCGCGCACCAGGGACCTCGTGAGCTGGGAACGCCTGCCCGACCTCAAGACGAATTCGCTGCACCAGCGCAACTGCGTCCTGCACCCCGAATTCGTCAACCGCAAGTATGCCTTCTACACGCGTCCCATGACCGATTTCGCCGCCACCGGCGCCGGCGACGGCATCGGCTGGGGCTTATGCGAAGACATCACGAACGCCTCGATTGGTCAGGAGCAGATCATTGACCCGCGCTCCTACCACACGATTAAAGAAGGCAAGAACGGCCTCGGCCCGGCACCCATCAAAACGAAGCGGGGCTGGCTGCACCTCGCGCACGGCGTCCGCAACACCGCGGCGGGCATGCGTTACGTGCTCTACCTGTTCCTCTGCGATCTCCACCATCCCGCCAGCCTCCTCAAGGAGCCGGGTGGTTATTTGCTCGCGCCTCAAGGCGAGGAACGCGTGGGTGACGTGTCGAATGTTGTGTTCGCCAACGGCTGGGTGGCGCGTCCCAACGGTGACGTTTTCCTCTACTACGGCTCCTCGGACACGCGCACCCACGCCGCTACCACCACGGTGGACCGGTTGCTGGACTACGTCCTGAACACGCCGGCGGACGCAACGCGCTCCTCCCTTTGCGTGCAGCAACGCTGCCGGCTGATCGAACAGAACCTGCGCCTTTCAAAGAATTCGCGCCGCCGGCGAAATCCTTGATGAAGGGCACCCATACAGAGACAGGCCGCTCCCAATCTCTTGATTCGAACCTCCCCCTGTCCCCTATTTTGATGACATGCAAGCCGCCATACTTTGGCTAGATTATTGCATGTGATGTTCTGATGCAGACCTTGTTTTTCCATTTACGGGCAATGTCTGGTATGGCAGCCGTCCTGCCCAACCGGGGCAGGGGGAGGGCAATTGAATGATCCCGGCAAACCGCTGCGTGTTGTGCGCGCTGCTGCTGCTTGCCACCCTGGCGGGGGGATGCAAGAAGCATGGTCCTGGACCGAGTGCCGGGGGATCGTCCAGCGCAGCACCGCCAGACCAGTCAGCGCCCGCCGCTGCGTCGGTGCGTTCGCCCGGAGCGCCGGTTCCCATGCCTTATACTCCCGCGACGATTGCCCCGCCGGAGAATAACGACATGAGCGCAACCTTAAATCAACTGTCCCGCGAGTTGCGCAAGTACGTCGTCAGCACCCGGAGCGTGCCTAAGGACTTTGAAGAGTTTGTCGCCAAATCCCAGGTCCAAATACCCCCGCCGCCCGCCGGAAAGAAATACGTGATTCAGAATCACGCTGTTGTTTTAGTAACGCGTTAACAGACCAGGCAGCGCATGAAATACACTTCCAAAACCCCCGTCGAGGAATCGGAACGCGCAACAGCGGCTTCGGCTGTCTCGGCGTTCACCTTGATCGAACTGCTGGTGGTTATCGCCATCATTGCCATCCTGGCGGCGCTCCTGTTGCCCGCCCTGGCCAGGTCCAAACAAAAGACTCAGGGCATCTACTGCATGAACAACGGCAAGCAGATAGCGTTGGCGTGGCTCATGTACGCGGATGACAATAATGGCCAGCTCGTTTACAACCGGGATGGCGACAACGTGGGCAAGTCGCTGGGGAATGAAGCTTGGGTGGGCGGCTGGCTGGATTTTACGTCCAGCACGGACAACACGAACGTCGGGTTTCTGGTCAACCACGTTATGTTCCCCTATGCCGCCTACTTGGGCGTGTATGTCAAAACCCCGGCTGTTTTCAAA
>Ga0187872_10001265_pt1 | contig 26372 bp, 21 predicted proteins | sample June2016WEW_16_4_FD_132973 | JGI IMG/M metagenome (GOLD analysis project Ga0187872, IMG submission 132973) | Peatland microbial communities from SPRUCE experiment site at the Marcell Experimental Forest, Minnesota, USA - June2016WEW_16_40 | ecosystem: Environmental > Terrestrial > Soil >...
GTTTCATTTCCAGTAGCCGCTCCTCGAAACTGTGCTGGAGCTCGACGCGCTGCTTGCGGAGACGTAATTCGACGGCAAGAAGATGACTCTCGATGGCAGCCTTTGCCTCTCCGCTCGCCTTGGTGGCCTTTGCCTTCAGCTCCGAAGCCTCGTTTTTCAGCGTCTCGATCTGGTCTTGGATGAGATTTTCCAGCTCGTCATTGTAGTGATTGAGCTGACGGTGAAGATGGTCGATGCCTGTCGCGATTCCCGTTCTTGCGTTGAGCCCGGCCAGCTCCAATTGAAAGTTCATCGCTCGAATTTCCGACTTCAGGCCGGAGTTCATCGCCTGAATGTGATCCTCCAGCTTTTCACGCCTGGCTTCCAGTTCGGCGCGCTTCGCAGCCAAGTCCGCTGCTATCTTGGCCTTTTCGGCTCCTGTAGCAGCCTGAGCCTTCGCCGCCTGCGCGTGGATATCATCCTGAATGCGGCGGATATTGTCCTTCGACCGCCGCACGTAGGCGTCGAATTCAGCCTCGCGCTCAGCCCGTTTCAGTTCTCTGCGAGCCGTTCGCCCGAGTTTCTGGAGCTCTTCGTCGAGCCGCTCTGCATAGCGCTCCTCTACAACCACCGCGAGCACGGAGTTGTCGGCTCCGAGGCCCTGAGGGAATCCCTCCGGGTAGGTATCCTGGACAAGCGTTTCCATAAGTCGGATCGATCCTGCTCCGGCCAATGCCCCAGCAGCGACTCCAGCGGCGGCTCCTGCCGGGCCGCCGACGGTCGCTCCGATGACGCCGCCGGCGACGCCGACCGTTGCGGCCGCCACCTTCTCTGAAAGCTCGTCGTCCATCTCTCGTGATGTGACATGGCCCTTTGCATCTTTGCTGAAAAGAACGTAGTCCATCAGCTCAATCCAACCATCGCGATCGAGTCCCTTCGCCGCATCGAGAGCTTGTGCTGCTCCATCTTTCGAATTCGCAGTTAATACGACCAAACTTAAGTCATCCATGAGGTGCTCCTTTCCCTGAGTGGAATATTTGAACTTGAACTCTAGGTTAGTGGTTATCGCCGACCGGCGGGGCAATTCGCCTTTACCTGCCCCGAATATTTTGCGTCATTAAATGTACTCTCGCCGAACCACTGCGTCTGTGACCCAGATCACCCCTAAGTTGTGGACCACATCGCGTGGCTGGTTTCTTGCCCTTGAAAAGGGGAATCAGAATTCCTGTGGAGGTTACTCCCTGAGAAGCCGGGTTAACCACTACCGGGCAATCACCGGATGGTTCTGCCCAGTTTCGAGTCTATAATTCCTGAATGAGCAACGCCTTCATGGCCCGCGCGATTCAGCTCGCGATTGAGAATGTGCGCTCGGGGAATGGCGGGCCCTTCGGCGCGGTCGTCGTGAAGGACGGCGAAATCATCGCCGAGGGCGCGAACTGCGTCACCTCGACGAACGATCCCACCGCCCACGCGGAAGTGGTCGCGATCCGCAAGGCGTGCCAGAAACTCGGCCTCTTCGAGCTTCGCGATTGTGAGCTTTACACGTCCTGTGAGCCTTGCCCGATGTGCCTCGGAGCGATCTATTGGGCGCGCCCGGCGCGCGTCCATTTCGGCTGCACCGCCGCGGACGCCTCCAAAGCCGGCTTCGACGACTCGCTCATCTACAATGAAATTCCGCAGCCCCACTCCGAGCGCAAAATTCCCATGGTTCAGCTCATGCGTGAAGAAGCCCTCGGAGCCTTCCGCGCCTGGGAACGGCAACCCAACAAGTTGCCGTATTAGTTGTTCGGGGCACGCCCGTCGCTATCGTCATTCTGAGCGGAGCGTCCCGACGCTTTATTTCTTTCCCGGAGATCGGTTTTCTCGATCTCCGGGTCGGGACGCGCAGTCGAAGAATCTCTCTTCGACGTCACACGAACGGGGATGTCAATAGAGCCACGCCTTTTCTATTCGCTGCCGAGAAACGCGTACCGCAGAAGAAACAAAGCGCTGAGGACCCAGATCAGCGGACTGATCTCCCGATGCCGTCCGGTAAACAACTTCAGGAAAGTAAATGAAAGCAATCCGAGGCTCAATCCGGTCGCGATGCTGAAAGTGAGCGGCGTGGCGATCAGAGTAAGAAACGCAGGAACCGCATCCGTGAAGTCGTCCCACTTGACCCTGGCTACCGAACCGCACATCAGCGCGCCGACCAGAATCAGCGCTGGCGCGGTAGCGTAAGACGGAATCGCAGCCACCAGCGGTGCGCAAAACATCGCCCCGGCAAATAATCCCGCAATCACCAGATTGCCGAGACCCGTTCGGGCCCCCGCAGCAACCCCGGCTGCGCTCTCGATGTAGCTCGTCACCGTGGACGTGCCCGTAAGCGCGCCGACGATTGTGCCGAACGCATCCGCCAGCAACGCGCGGCTCGCGCGCGGGAGTTTTCCGTTTTTCAGGAATCCGCCCTCTTCGCAGACCCCGACGAGCGTCCCCACGTTATCGAATAGATCGACGAAGAAAAACACGAAAACCAGCTCGCCGAGCCCGAGCTTCGCCGCCGACCGCAGATCGAGCTTGAAGAGCGTCCCGGACGGATGCGGCCACGAGAAAACGTGGGCGGGCAAGTGGCTGACTCCCAGCGGTATGCCGACGATCGTGATGACGATGATGCCGATCAGAATCGCGCTGCCAACGCGCCGCGCCATGAGAATGGCGATCAGAAGAATGCCCACCGCGGCGAGAATCACCTGCGGATCGGATATCTTGCCGAGGCCGACGAATGTGGACTTGTTCGCCACGATGATGTTTGCGTTCCGAAAGCCCACGAACGCGATGAAAAGCCCGATGCCCGCCGCTGTGCCATGCTTGAGGCAGTCGGGAATGCCGTTGACGATCTGCTCGCGCACATTCGTGAGCGTCAAGATCAGGAAAAGCAGCCCGGAAAGGAACACGACTCCCAGTGCAGTCTGCCAGGGCACGCCGCGACCGATGACAATCGAATACGTGAAATACGCGTTCAGCGACATCCCGGGCGCCAAGGCGATGGGATAGTTCGCCCAGAGGCCCATCACAAGCGTTGCCAGAGCGGCCGATATGCAAGTGGCGAAAAGCACTCCCTCGACGGGCATGCCTGCTTCGGAAAGAATGCGCGGGTTGACGACGACCACGTAGGCCATCGTCATGAACGTCGTCAGGCCGGCCAGAAGTTCGATGCGAACAGTGGTCTTGTTCTCCGAGAGATGAAAGAGGCGCTCGAGCACGCAGCTCTCCTGATAAAAATGAGTCACTATAGGGCCGCGCGCGTCGCGCCGTCAACGGAAGAAGCGGACCAGGTGGTGGGTCAGTCTGTGAGAAGCGGCCGTAAAATTGCGCCGCACCGCTGGTCTGGAATGATCGACAGTTGGATGCATTATGCAAACTTCCGACGTGACCGCTCCGATCGACTCGTAGTTTAGCTTGAAGTTTGGTCTTTCCTTCGGATGTGCAGCAGCTTCTCGACCTCGGCAATGACGCTCCCCGATTCGTCCTTGACCTCGACCATGAACACTCGCTCGATCTTTGCTTGGGTTTTCAGAGCTTGCTTGATTTCCTGGATCTGCTGTTCGGATAGCCGGAAACTGGCGGAAACCGTTCCGCGCCCCGGTTTTTTGAACCGGATGCTCGCCGACTTGTCCCAGACAATGTAATCCTTCCCCAGATTTTCAATCAGCATGACCATAAAGAACGGATCAGTCATGGAGTACAGCGACCCCCCGTAGTGCGTGCCGACATAGTTTGCGTTCCACCAACGAAGCTTCATCTCCACGTCGATCTCTTTCCAGTCGGGTCCGAGTCGTTTGACTCGGATTCCCGCGCCCAGAAACGGCCCCCAGATATTCAGAAGCATTCGCATGTGGCGAGCTGTTTTCACATTGCGCTCCTGCTGACCTGTATGGCGCATACGCCGCGCTAGATTTAGATACTGAACGACCAGCGCGCTAACTGCAAATTGGGGACGGGGTGCGGAAATGCGAGCTGTCCCTCGCGCGGAATGAAGATCGTGACGCTCGCCTCTGGTTAGCCAACGAATTCGTGGCTCTAGCGCCACAGCGCGCCCCGAGAGCGACGCTCCGAGTCACAGGTGATTCCTGCAAGCTCCCTGCAATCAGCGCCACGTGCTTGCTCATCGGAGGGGGGGCACCGCGGATTTCTGTAATCAACGAGCATGATGTCAACTCTGCCGGGAACCTGACCATCTATCCCGGCCAGCCCCTGACGGTGCATGGTTCCGGATTTCTCCTCATTTCGCAACTGTGCGAAATGGGACTGCATGGCTTCTATCTCGATGTCACCATGGGTCCATGTCGCATAAGAAAGCTAAGAAAGAATCCGACAATGCGATACGCGCCAGCGTCAGGAAGGAAATGGCGAAGCCGCGCATGGCCAGGTCCGCAAGAATAGCGGAACTGAATCTAGATACTGCGCGAATTTCAGAACAGCCACGACGAAGATAGCTAACCGATTTGGCGCGAGACGGAATCACGGCGCACTCGGAAGTAACTCGTTGGCTGCGAACGCCCACTCAGCAAACGTCCACTACCAGCAGAGCAATCCACCCAAGCAAACGGCCAGACATCGGCTTCAGGCATTTGCGAGACGCGCTTCCGCATGAGCTTATTGCCCCTTGCGCGGAATGAAGATCGGAACCGGCGGCGAAACGGCGTACTTCTTCGAAAAATCGCCCTGGTTGACGGCGACCCCAACGCGGCCTCGCGAGTCGATGTAGACGAGCGGCTGGCCGACCGGCACGCCCATAAACGTCTTCTCGTAAGGGAGCGTGTACTGCTTCTTGTCGATCTTCAGCGTGACCTTATCTTCAAGCTTGTAGCCGAGCTTTTTGAAATCGTCCTCCTGAATGTCGGTGATCAGGCTGCCGAAAGGATCATCCAACCCGATCACCTCGCCCGTGATTCCTTTCGCATCCAGGGTCGCGACGCGGGGGCTCAGTCTCACCAGCTCGCTCACTTCCGGTCCCGCGAGCGTCCAATCTTCTCCCATCGCAAGATGTGCGGCCGTGGGAGAAAAAATGTCGCGCCCGTGAAACGTGGACGAAATCTTGTCGCCGATCATCCATGCGGGGTTGGTGATTTCGCGCGCGCCGTCCAGCCCGTCGCGGTCCGTCACCGGCGTGATCAGCCCATTGTCGGGCAGCACGAAATACTGGCCCTTTTTCGATTTCGCGATCACTGCTTTTCGCGGTGTCCCCACGCCGGGGTCCACGACGACTAGAAATACCGTACCTGAGGGGTAGTAAGGCGTCACGCCCTCCAGAAACCGTGCCCCTTCTTCGATCGAGAAAGGAGTCACCTGGTGCGTGATGTCCATAATCCGGGCGTCCGGCGCAATGCCGAGAATCACGGCTTTGCAGATCGCCACAGCGTCGTTGGCCGTGCCGAAATCCGTCATGAAAACGATCGTCGGCCGTGTTGCAGCTTTCTCCGCCTCCTCCTGACTCGACTTGGAACCGCAGCCGGCCAGCGAAGTAACGATCCAGAATGCCGCAAAAGCCAGCGCCAAACGCGCTCGTGGGAATTGCATGTCCCCTCCCGAGACGATGGGTAAGCCCTCAGCCTGCGCCACTGTCTTGCACGAACAGCGCGAGACCTGTATGGTACGCCATGGTCACGCCGAAGCAATCCGCCGAAAATACGAACCCATTCTCCGCGGGGCGCGGCGCGCGACAAGATAGCCCCCCAGCCGGCTATGGTTTACGGCGCGAAGTCCTTTCCCCGATGGAGACGCTGGCGCAGTCCATTTCCACGATTGCGCCCACGACGACGCCGGTAGCCACCATCCCTCTGGTCTGCGCTCTGGCCGGCAACGGCACGTGGCTCGCCTACGTCCTGGCCACGGTCGCAATTCTTCTGGTGGCCTGGTGCATCGGCCGTTTTGCGCGCTACTCTTCCTCGCCCGGCTCGCTATACACGTACGCTCGGCTGATCCTGCCGCCATGGCTCGGCGCCACCACCGCGTGGAGCCTGTTGCTCGCCTACGTTGCCACGGGGTCAAGCGTCATCGGCGGGTTCTATCAATACGCCAATCTGCTGCTCCGCGACGCCACCGGCCACGGCACGTCTACCGTCTTGCTCGCGCTGATCGTCACCGGCGTTTCGATGTGGATCGCGTGGCGCGACGTGAAGATTTCCGCGCGCCTGATGCTCTGGATCGAAGCCGTCTCCGTTTTCTTCATTCTGACCGTCGTAGTGCTGGTGCTCGCGCGCCACGGCTCGCATTGGGACTTGAATCAGCTCAGGCTGCGCGGCGTGACCGGCGAACATTTCCGTCTCGGGCTCGTCCTCGCGCTCTTCAGCTTTGTTGGTTTCGAGAGCGCCACCACGCTCGGATCGGAGGCGCGCAATCCGCTGAAGACGATTCCGCGCGCGGTGATTCAAAGCTCGATTCTCGGCGGCGCGTTCTTCACTCTCTGCGCGTACACCGAAGTTCTCGGCTTCCGCGTAGTCGGCCAGGATCTCGGAGCGAGCGACGCGCCGATGCACGTCCTCGCCAGCGTGGGCGGCGCGCCCGTGCTGGGATTGCTGATCGACATTGGCGCGCTGGTCAGCTTGTTCGCCGGAACGCTCGCGTGCATCACGGCCGCCGCGCGCGTCCTGATGCTGATGGCTCATCACGGCCTGGCGCACGGCGCGCTTCGCACGACGCACGCCCGCAACGAGACCCCTCACTTCGCGATTCTCGTCACCGGCACCGCCGCGGTGCTTCCCGTCGCCGTGCTTGCGGCTCACGGCGCAACGGGCCTCGACGTTTACGGCTGGATGGGCTCGCTCGCCACGTACGGATTCATCGTGGCGTACGCGCTGGTTTCCGTCGCGCTGCCGAGATACCTGCGCGGCCACGGCGCTTCCCACGGCGCCGCCCGAGTGATTCCTTGGCTGGCCTGCGCCGCCATGCTCTTGGCGCTCGTGGGCAATCTCTACCCCGTGCCCGAAGGTCCGTACGGCAGGCTTCCCTACATTTACCTCGCGTACTTGGCGGCAGGTCTATTCTGGTTTCTGTTCCAGTCGCATAGAGGAAAAACTGTGCAGGTTGACTAGGGTTGGTCCCCTTGCTCCGGCTGCGCAACCAGCAGCAGCACGATTCCGACGACGGTGAACATCCGAAACGCGGCATCCTGCCCGTTCCATGATTTCGACTGCCACATCAGGAACCACTCGCCGCCAACGCCCAGAAACGCCACCAGCCACATCAGCAAGCTGAGCGTCAGCGCGACGATCGCGACGCGCTTCGCCCGATCAAACGCCGCCGCAGTTCTGCGCAGGCTCCGCGCCATCCTCACGCCGCCCCACCAGCACAGCGCCATCGTCACGGTTTCCCACGCGATGACCGACACGTAAAACGCTGTGTGCAACGCGGGCTGGTTCACGGCGCGCCACATGCCATGATTGCCCGGGAAAGTGGAATCCATCATCAGCACGTGGCGGACGAATTGGTAGTTGGAGTCGTAGTCCGTCACGTTGTTGAAGACAACGAACGAATAGAAGATGGCTACCGCGAAAACGAGCAGCACTTTCGCCGCGCGCAGCGTCACGGCTTCTCCGGCTGCGAAAAAGTTTCGAAGTAGGCTACGAGGGCGCGGATGGTCGCTTCGTCATAGCCGGGATTTCCCGGCATCTGCGCGTTTGGATTCTGCGCTCGAGCTTCGCGCACGTAGGAAGCGAAAAACTCCGGCGATTTGGCAGCCAACGCCGAAAGCACCGTCCACGAGACTTTGGATTTCTGTCCGCCTTCCGCGCCCATGTTGTGACAGCGGAAGCAATTCTGTTGCGTGATTTTGTACCCTGCCTGCACCGCGGGATCGTTCGCGTGCGGCCCGTGCGGCGCAATCGCGCCGAAGACCGCCTTTTCGTCTCGGAACTCGAGCCGCACCACGCCCCACGGTATCTGCGGCTCGTCGGTGTGCGAGAGGATCTGAAAGCTCGGCGTGAATTTCGGATGCGAGATCATGTACGGCCCCATATCGAAGCCGTGTCCGCCCGAATCTTTCGGCCAGCCCGAGGGCGCCTTCCCGTTGACCTCGAGCACGAGCAACGGATGATGCTGGTCGAGATACGCTCGCGGATAGTTCGCCCGATACGCGTCATCGCAAATCGCAACCACAAGATCGGCGGTCGGGCTCGCGCCCAAATAGCGCATCAGATCTTCGAGTGGCACGCCGCTCACTCTGGTTGGCCCGGCGAAGTTCGCGTCGTCCGTCACTGTGTAAGTCACTTGCGGCAGGGCGAGCAGCTCATCGCGCGTCACGTAACGTGTCGTCCCCGGCGGCACGCCTGCCAATTCGCCGCCGATCTCGAGGTCCATCGGAGAATTGCGTGCCGCATGCAATTCCGTGACGCGAACTTGCGGGGCCGTGGGCTTGGCCTGCGCATCCGCCTTCTTCGTTCCGTGAGCTGCGGCACCAGCGGCGAAAACGGAAGCCATGAGCACGCCGATCCGAATCCGCCGCATGGCCACATGCTATCGCATGGTTGTGCAGCCGCAATCAGGAATCTGGCGGCCGCGCGTGTATGCTAGAGTGGCGCGACACGCAGGGGAGGCATCTGAAATCGATGGCCACGGAAGCGCGCCTTCGCGAACTAGGGATCACGCTCCCCGCACCGCCGGCGGCGGGGGGAAACTACGTCCCGGCCAAGACGCTCGGCCGCATCGTCTATCTGGCGGGCGTTATCTCCACGGGACCGGAAGGCGTCATCGCGGGAACGGTGGGCTTGGACCGCTCCGTCGAAGAAGGCTACGCCGCAGCGCGTGCCTGTGCCCTCACTCAATTGGCCGTCCTGAAGCATCATCTCGGTTCGCTCGACGCGATAAAGAGCGTTATCAGCGTCAACGGATATGTAAATGCCGTTCCCGGCTTTCCGGATTCACCCAAGGTCATCAACGGCGCGTCGGATCTGTTCGTCGAACTGTTGGGCGAGGCTGGCCGCCATGTGCGCGCGGCGATCGGAGTTTCCGGCCTGCCGCGCAACGCGCTGGTCGAGTTGCAGATGACCGTCGAGCTGGATGTCTAGAAACACGATGTCAGACCACAGCCTCTCCGCCAATCCCACTCACTCGCGGTGGAACCGCCGCCTGAAGCCGCGGCTCGCGGTCGCTCCCGGCGACACGGTCCATCTCGAATGTCTCGATTCCAGCGGAGCGCAAGTTCGCCCCGGGATGGCGGTCGCTGAGTTTCTGACCATCGATCGCGGCCGAATCCACGCGCTCACCGGCCCCATTTTTGTGGATGGCGCGGGGCCGGGCGACGTCTTGCAGGTTGACGTTCTCGAGGTCGCGCACAAGGGATGGGGTTGGTCGAGCGTGATTGCCGGCCTCGGCTTCCTGAAAGAACGCTTCGCCGAGCCATTTCTCTTTCACTGGCAGCTCGAAGGTGCGGTCAGCCGGTCGCTCGCTCCCGCAACCGTGCCGCTGCGTCCGTTTTGCGGGGTGATGGGTGTCGCGCGCGCCGAGGACGGTGAGTTCATCACGCGGCCGCCCGGCCCTTTCGGCGGCAATATGGACGTGCGCGAGCTGTGCGAGGGAGCCACGCTTTACCTGCCCGTCTTGAATCCGGGCGCGCTCTTTTCCGCGGGCGACGCCCACGCCGCGCAGGGCGATGGCGAGGTCTGCATCAACGGCATCGAATGCCCCGCCGACGTAACGCTGCGTTTCAAACTCCACAAGCGCGAACCGCTGGCAGGCCCTCTCATCGAATCCGCCGCCCGCCGCGAACCGAACCTGGAAGGCGACGCCTGGATTGTGGTTGAGTCGGCCACCGACGCGGTCGCCGCCGCTCGCGCGGCCACGTCTCGGATGATCGATCTTCTGGCTCAGCGGTGGGGCTTCAGCGAGGTTCATGCCTATCTGCTCTGCAGCGTGGCGATGCATCTGCGCCTGAGCCAAGTCGTGAATGAGCCGATGTTTACGGTCAGCGCGGCGCTGCCCAAGCGCGTGCTCCCGCCCGGCAAACTCTTCTAGGAAGCCCGTCCGCCGCCCCATCCGCTGCGGACGGCCAAACCGCTCGATTCCTGGTACTTGTCCGCCCGATCACCTTCGCGCATAAGGATTTCATCAAGACATTGAAATAATTGATCGGCCCGAGAAAAACAATTCATTGTTATCCACAGCTAAGTTCGACTACTCTCCCGGCCAGTATTTTGCGGGTTTGGCATGTGGGGCAAAACCACAAGCATCGCATAAGCGAGAATGCGAGGCTTTGACGGCCTCGCGCGACGATTTCGGAGAAGTGTTCACAAACAGGCCTAGGAGGGGTGCATCCAAATGACGAAGAGAATTGGAATCTACTTTTTCTTGCTGTCACTTTGCGCGCCGCTTGCCTTCACAACTCCTGCGCGAGCCCAACAGACTCTTGGCGGCATTACTGGAACGGTCACTGACACCACAGGTGCCGTGATCGCGGACGTCACCGTCACCGCGGTCAACGATCAGACTACTCTCACGCGCACCCAGACCACCAGCGCCGACGGCGCCTACACTTTTGTGAACTTGCCTATCGGCGCCTATACGCTGACATTTGCCCACAGCGCCTTTCAAACGCAAAAGGTCCCATCGATCCTCGTGCAGGCGAATCGCACGGCCACTGTAAACGCGGCATTGAAGGTCGGCGAAGTGAGTACCACCGTGACGGTCGAAGAGACGCCGCTGATCAACGCCGTCGACACCACCAACGGCTACGTCTTGGACAGGGCTCAGCTCGAATCCATTCCGCTGCCTACCGGTAGCTTCACCGGGATCGCCATCCTCTCGCCTGGAGTCAATGCGGAGCTTTCCGGGGGCACCGGCGCCAACAACGGTCTCGGCAATGCGCCGATATGGGCCAACGGCCAGCGCGACACCAGCAACACGTTTCTTCTGAACGGTGTGGATGCCAGCAACTTGTTCAACGGCAAGAGCACAAGTTCTGTGGCTTCCGCCCGCGTTGTGAACAACACGGGCCTCGGCGGCTCGGCGAGTCTTAGTAGCACCACGGCCGAGCCGCTCCAGGTTACTGCCTCTCCCTATCTGGCCATCGGTCAGGCGCTGCCGACGCCTCCTCCCGAGACGATCCAGGAGTTCCGCGCCAACACTTCGATGTACGACGCGCAGCAGGGCTCCACGAGCGGCGCGCACATCGACCTCAGCACCGCCTCGGGCACCAACGAATTTCACGGCCAAACCTATCTCCACCGCGGAACCGATTGGCTCAACGCCGCCCCATTTTTCTACAACGCCGACCCCAACATCCCGGCGGCCGACAAAGTTCCGGGATTGCACCGCGAAGTCGCAGGCGGAACCCTGGGCGGTCCGATCATCAAGAACAAACTCTTCGGCTTCGTCTCCTATCAGCATATCCACGATTCCGATCAGGAGATCGGGAGTTCGCGGAATGCCGAGCCCACTAACCTGACAAATGATCGAAGCCCGGCGGGGTTGGCTAACGCCGTCGAGGTTACTACCGTCACCCCTACATGCCTGTTGCCTCCCTGCAGCTACTTCGGTTCCGGGGCGAGTCCGGTCGGTTCGACCATCAGCCTGCCCGCCACCATCGGCACGGGCTTTGGCCAGATCAATCCGATCGCGTACGCCCTGCTGAACTATAAAATGCCCAACGGCCAGTTCCTGATCCCGTCGGCGGATTCATTTGCGCCCACGGTCCCCTACCCGGAGAACACTTTCATGCTCGGTACCGCCTACTTTCGCGCGGACCAGGCGGTCGCCGATCTCGACTACAGCGTCAACTCAAAGGACACGCTGGCGCTGAAGTACTACTATCAGCATGACCCAAGCATCGCCCCCTACGCCTACTCCGAGTCTCCTGGTTTTACCCAAAACCTCGATGCCGGTAGTCAGGTCGCCTCGATCACAAACACCCAGACGCTGACGCCAAACTTCAGCCTCGTCGAGGTCTTCGGCTTCATCCACGAGAAGGTCTACAGCACGATCCAGCAGCCCTTTACTCCTCAGCAGTTCGCCACCTACGTGGAGGGTCTCATTCCTGGCATATCCGCTGCGGACGCCACGATCAACACCTTCGGCTCGACCTTTTTCCCCGGGATATCGATCACTGACAATCTCGGCAACAATCCCTTCAGCCTTCCGGGTGACAATCCAAATTTCGTCTTTAACGCTGGCACGAACATCGGCGACGGTGCGAACTCTCAAAGTGCTTTCACCGGAGTCTTCCAGAACCGCTTCAATCCCTCGGCCGACGCCGTCTGGACCAGGGGTAAACACACGCTGACTTTCGGCGGCAGCTTTTCCTACACCCAGCTGAATATTCGTGACGACCGTACGAACAAGGGCACGATCGGTTTCATAGACTTTTCTCAGTTCCTGCAGGGCATCAACGTCACCTACAGTACAGACGGTTTCATAACCTCTACATTCTTGAATGGCAATGCCAATCGCTACTATCGCAGCCGCGAGACGGGCGAATACGTTCAGGACAAGTTTCAGATTCGCTCCAATCTCAGCCTCACCTTCGGCCTGCGATATGACTACCACGGCGGCCTCACCGAAAAAGACGGCAGACTCTACAACTTCAACCCCGCGCTGTACTCCTTTAATGAAACCACCGGCCAGATCAACTTGGACCCTAAAGGCAATCCCGAGAACGGTTTCATCGTCGCTGGCAACAACCCGTTCTTTCCCAGCAAGGGCGTCAGCGCTTCGACTCTGACGGGTCGGCAATGGGGTTTCGCCCCTCGCCTCGGTGTGGCGTGGAGCCCGAAAAAGTTCAATAGCAAAGTCGTGGTCCGCGCCGGCTGGGGCATGTACTACGACCGTGGCGAGCTATTCACGTATCTCTCCCCGGGCGTCGCCGCTGGCGTGATTCCCGGAGGGCCATTCGGCGTTGCCCAGTCTCCTCCGTACGTGAACTCGACACTTTGCGCCACGGTTACGACGGCTGACTTCTTCTACCAAGGTTTTGCCCCAAGTTGCGAGCCTTCCCTCAGTGGTGGGTTCGAGAATCCTTGGGGTCGCACTCCCCCGGTTGCTCCGAGTAACAACCCGGCTTTAATCAATCTGCCGAATGAGGCAGAGATTGAGAGCGGGGCGCAGCTCTTTGCCTTTGCCGATTACAACTCCAAGAATAAGCTCCCCTACACCATGAACGAGACGCTCGACGTTCAATGGCAGCCCCGCAACGACCTTGCCATCGACGTTGGTTACGTCGGTAATCTTGGCCGCCACGAAGTTATTCCCATACCGTTCAATCAGGCTCAGATCGCCACGCCGGCGCACCCGATTCACGGCCAGAGTTACACCTATGGCTACAACATACTGGCGCCCCCGGGCTGCAACCCGAGTGTGTCGGGGACTTGTGGCTACATTCCTACGTGTACCCCGCCGACTGCGACGATTCCATTTGGAAACACGAGTGGCTGCGATTTCATGGAACTTCCTGACGGAACCAGCATGATCGCGACTTACGAAGGCGGCAACGTCGACCTTCGTGTTCCGTACATCGGTTATTCGTCGGAGTCGGAATCGTACACCGCTGCCGGTATCTCGGCCTACAACGCGCTGCAAACCCACGTCGAAAAACGCCTGAGCCACGGACTGCAAGTGGGCTTTTCGTATACGTATTCCCACTCGACCGATGAGCAAAGCGCGTTGGGTCTCTTTTACAACGGCAACAACCCTCTCAACCTGCGTTCGGGTTATGGCAACTCGGACTTTGACCGCACGCACGTCATCAACTTCACATACCTCTACCGATTGCCCAAATTCTTCGCGGAGTCATCGTGGAAGGGTTGGCTGGCTGATGGCTGGGCTTTTGAGGGCATCACCACCCTTCAAAGTGGCCAGCCCTACAGCATCATTGATTACTCAGGTGCGGTCGGCAGCATTTTCTACGGCACTTCGGACGGCATCACAAACCCGATTGTCCCGTTGGCTCCCGGCTGCACGCCGAAGAGCGCGCTCACCGGCGCCAGCGGCGCCAACTTTGTCGACGGCAGCCTCGTAGGGCCTGCGGCGCTCAATCCCAATTGCTTCACCTTGCCCCTCCTCAGCCCGGGAGATTTGGGTGGCGCTATTCCAGCAGGGGACACGTACGAAACAAACTTCATCAGCAAAGGCCAGCGCAACATCTTCCGGCAACCCTGGCAGAGGCGTGCGGACGTCTCGCTCGTCAAGAACACGCAGGTCACGGAGCGTGTCACAGTAAGATACTCATTCGACGTCTTCAACCTGACCAACACCGCGAGCTTTGACATTCCCGTCGACAACGTCTCGCAGAACATCAACTTCAACGATTTCCCCGTCTACGGTTCGACTCTTTATGTTTCACCCAGTCTCAGCGGCCTCGGCGTGACGAATAAAACGATCAGCAGCCCGCGGCAGATTCAGATGTCGCTCAGCGTGCTGTTCTAGTTTTCATTTCGGCAAAGAGGGGCGGCGATGACCATCTCCGTCCCCCTTTTGTTCCTGCCTGGCAAATCTGGCTGCGTTTTGCCTGCACGAAATCCTTCATGGTGGTGGCAATTTTGTGCAGGTTTGCGCACGTTAGGCGAGCCTTAGTAGCCAAAAACTGCCACGAAATGTGCGCGCGAAAACGTTCTCAGCCGGCGCTGACGGTCACCGACAGGGTTTCCACGGGAGCTGCCTCGAACTGCCGCCGCAGGTCCGCGGCCGACGAAAAGAGCTTGCCCTTCACATGCCGCGCGGGAAATTGGAAGCTCAAGGAAGGCTCGCTGAACGGGTAAGGATTGAGAGAGAAGTGGCGCGAACCCACCGGCCGCACCTCGACACGAGAGTATCCGCCGTCACGCAACGGCAGCGGATGCAGCAGGTTAGCCGGCCCAGAAAAATCCACGCAGGTTAGCAACGAGAGATTGTCTGTCGCCTGCAAGAGCCGAAAGTGATCCAGGATCGCAGCGCCGCTTTTCTGTTCCGGCGCAAAGCGCGAATCCGCAGTTATCTGATTCAAAAGCGTTTGCTGAAAAGTCCTCTGCTCTTCGAGAAAGCGATCCAGCAGAGGCAATTCCGCGGGAGCGATCGTCGATCGATCGGCGTGCTCGGTCAGTAAGTTACAGGTGTGCATCGAGATGAGGACGGCGGCATAGGGGTCCTCCGCCGCGATCAGCCGCACCGCGCGGTCGCGCACGGCAAGATAATCCGCGAGGTCTATCTCCTCGAATGCAGAGTACTTGCCGACGAGTTCGACGGAGAACGCGCTTGGCTTGCCCTGCCGAGTGATTTCCGGCGCGGCATCGCGAGCGGCCCAGCCATCGTCGTGGCGAGAGATGCCTTTCAAGACGTGGGCGCGGGGCTCGGGCAGCAGGAAGCGGTCGTTGCCCCAGCGCGTGGCGAACGCTCCGGCGAGGCGAGCATGGTCGGGATGCGTGACGAGCCACCATCCTGTTTCAGTTTCCAAGCGCAGCATTTTTACTCTCCTCTCCGACTCACTCGGTTTCTGGGGTCCGCGCGGACTCGTGCCACCGATGCAAGAAATACCACTCGAAGAACATGACCACAAAGAAAAAGCTGAAGCCCAGCACCGTGGCGGCGAGCACGAGCGCGAACAGGTAGTCGGTCTGCAATTGCGATGACGCGTAGAGAATCGAGTAGCCCAATCCGCCCACGCCCACCTGGCTCGATCCGGCATAGAGTTCGCCGGTGATGGCGCCGATCACGGAGATGCCGCTGGCGATGCGAATCCCCACGAACAGCGAGGGAACCGCGTGCGGCAAACGCAGCTTGAAGAGCTTCTGCGCGGGAGACGCATTGTGCATCAGGAAAAGATGCACAAGATTCTCGTCAACGCTGATGAGCCCCTGCGTCGTATTGGCGATGATGGGAGCGAGCGAGATAATGAACGCGATGAGCGCCACGGCCGCCGTGCCCGCGCCGACCCACATCAAAATCAGCGGCGCAATGGCAACGATCGGCACGGTCTGGAGCAGGATCGTATATGGATACAGCATTTTGCGCACCCAGCGCGATTGCGCGAAGAGCAGCGCGATCACCACGCCGACCACGATGCTGCCAATAAGGCCGCCCAGAGACTCCTCGGCGGTGATGGCCAGCGAAGCCAGCAGCGACGGGAAGCGCGCCACGACCGCGCGCGCCACCGCCCAGGGCGAGGGCAGCATGTAACGCGGCACGTGGAAGATCCACAGCGTGAGCTGCCACACGATCAGCAGCGCCGCAAAAACGGCCACGACATTCGCGAGAGTGACGAGCCGCTGTTTCACTGCGCGAGCGCCTCCCGAAGGACATGGGATGCGTGGCCGACGAGCGCCTCGAACTCCGGAAGCTCGCGGAGCGGCGCGGTGCGCGGAAACGGGAGATCGACCGGAAGCACGGCGTAAACGCGCCCCGGATTCGGCGCGAGGATGACGATGCGCGTCGAAAGAAACACCGCTTCGGCGACGGAGTGGGTAACGAAGACCGCGGTCCACTGTCGCTCCGCGCGCAGGCGGAGCACTTCTTCGTTGAGCCGGTCGCGCGTCATCTCGTCGAGCGAGGCGAATGGCTCATCCATGAGGAGCAGCCGCGGATTGGTGGCCAGCGCGCGAGCGATGGAGGCGCGCATTTTCATGCCGCCGGAAAGCTCGCGGGGATAGGCCTCGGCGACTTCGCCCAAACCGACCAATTGAAGCAGCGAGGCGACCTCGTCATCGCGGCGCTTGGCGGCGACGCGTTCAAGCTCCAGCCCGAGGCCAACGTTCCGTGTCACGGTGCGCCAGGGGAGCAGGGTCGCGTCCTGAAAAATGAAGGAGATCGTTTCGCGGGCGTTTTGCGGCGTCATGCCGTCCACGCGAATCGTTCCCGCGCTTGGCGGCGTCAGCCCGGAAATCAGCTTCAGCACTGTGGATTTGCCGCAACCCGAAGGACCGATGATGCTGACGAATTCTCCCTTGAGGATTTTCAGATCCACGGACTCCAACACGAGCCGGCCGGAACCGTAGCTTTTCGTGACGGCCTCGAAGTCTATCTGAGGGACCGTGGACTCCTGCTTCATCCGGAGGCCTCACAAACGGGTAAATGCAGCGCCGAGGGACGGGCGCTGTTGTGATGGACGATTTGAGTGGAGCGCTGCCAATCCCAGGACGTTGCCCGGCACGAGGCTACGCTGCTGCCGGGATTGCGGTCGTACAGGGGAAAGGCGCCGCTCGCAATTTCCAACCGAATGCGCTCGCCCGCGGCGAAGCGGCATGAAGTGGGCTCGAGGCCGAATTCCCAAAGGTGGACCGCGTCGGCGGCGTAGCTCGTCTTCGCAAAAAGCCAACTCGACCGGGCGACGCCGATGCAGATGAATTCCGCCGCGCCGTTGGGCCGCACGCGCACAAGCTTGGCCGTGAAGTCCGTGTGGGCTGCGGACGTGGCGCAGTAGAGAGAGACGCGCGGCGTCCCGAAGATGGATAGCGATTGCGCGAGCGGCTCCGTCGTATAGACGAGCAGATTGTTGCCGAGTTCGAGCGCGGATTGGTCGAATTGTCCGCTCGGAGCCGATGGTCCACCTGGAGCCAGCACCGGCACTTCTGGATCGTAAACGAAGACGTCGGAGGGTTCGTCGGGCGCGGGTTTGGCTGCGGAAAGAATGCCATCACCTTTACGCGAGTTCGCGCGACCGGCGCTGTGCAGATACAGGGTGTGGTTTGTTTCCTCGGGCCAGGTTTCCGCCTCGCGCCAGCGATTCTCGCCGAGAACGAAATGGCGGATGCGCGGCTCGTTCGCAAACTCGCCGGAATCCTTCAGCCAGTGATTGAACCAGCGAAGCAGGAGCGCGTCCGTATCGAGCAGCGCCTGCGCGCCGAAGTCCGCGGTTCCGGCGCGATCGCCCCACGGGATGTGCACCCACGGTCCGGCAACGAGATACTGAAACTTGCGGGCAAGGGCGCTGCCCGCGTTATCGAACAGAGCGACAAAACCGTCGATGCTGCCCTTGAGATAGGTATCGTACCAGCCGGAGATATGGAGCGCAGGGACGCGGATGCGGTCAAGTTTCCCGCTGACATCGAGCGACGTCCAATATTCGCCCGGCTCAGCGTGGTCGAACCAATCGAGGACATACTGCGGCAAGCCTTCCCCGTGCAGCGCGGGATGATCTCGGAAGGGAAGCACGCCGGTTTGCGCGGCGAGGTTGGCCCAAGCCTGCTCCAGACGATCGCTGGCCTCGCGCAACTTGAGGCGGCGCGCGTCTGCCTTCAGCATTTGCAGTCCCCATCCGAGCGCCGAGGCCAAGCGCAGCGCCCCCTGGTGATAGAACCAGCCGTGGTAAAGATCATGGGCCGTCATTCCCGGGGCAATACATGCCAAACCTTCCGGCTGTTCGGCCGCGGCGAGGAGTTGCGTCATCCCCTGATACGAGAAGCCGTACATGCCGATGCGGCCGCTCGATTCGGGCCGCGTGCGCAGCCAGGCGATGGTCTCCGCGCCATCGCGCCCTTCGTTGCGGAAGGGGTAGAACTCGCCGCCGGAGTCGCCACGGCCGCGCACATCCTGAATCACGACGTTGTAGCCATGGCCCGCAAACCAGATCGGGTGCGCGTAGACGACGGTTGAGGCGATGTCGCGACCGTAGGGCTGGCGCATCAGGAGCGTGGGGTATTGACCGGAGTGCGGGGGGTAATAGTGATCGGAAACCAGTTCGACACCGTCAGACAGGAGGCAGCGAACGCCGCGTTCGAGCCGAACGCCGTCGCCACAGTCGATCCACGAGGCTGGCAGTGGCCTATCTTCGGTGTCAGGCGACAACGATTTTATCCTCAGGAGCGTGCGCTATGATCCGCCGCTGCTCGCGTGCAAAGCGAGTACCCGGCGCGGCGGGTGTGAAACGAGCACATGCTGCAATAGAGGCAGCGCAAAGGAAAGCGCTTCGCGCCATCTTCCTTATGTCGTGGCTAAAGCCACGACCCACAAACATCTTCGTGGATTCGCCCCCGTCCTGCGCCAGAGCAAGTGGGAGCACGGCATCGCAGCAATCGGCTGAGGACGTCATCGCACAATGTCCTTGGGACGGGCGGGTCCCGATCGAATCGGGACGCAAGAGACGCGTTTGAAACCCGCCCCTACAGGCGAAATTATTGGCGGAGCGGTGCCGTTCAGGCGGAGCGATCCGGTAACGGTGCGACGCATTGGACTTTTGCTCGGTAAACAGGCGAGGCCTCTGGCCAACCAAGAAAAAGCAGATCCCTCACCCCCGTCCGCCACAGGCGCGGCCGGGTTCGGGATGACAACACTGGCCGATGGGCAGTGCCAAGCCAAGGTCATGCGCCGGGTACGGACCGCCACGGCGGATGCAAGAGGCGCACATGCCGTGCCCCTACGGGAAACGCCTTTTAGCGCGGGGCTACAAAGCGCGGCGGCGCGGGTGAAGAATGCCGCGCTGAAGGCCCGCCTGCCGATCGGCGGGCAGGCCGCGACGCTACATCCAGACCTTGGGACGACGGCGCGTGGCGATGGGTGGCGCAACGCCGAGCACCGACGGGCGGGTTTGAAACCCGCCCCTACAAGGAGAATCATCCCCGAAACGTTGCAGTTCATGTCGACGGATCCCGGTAGCGGAGCATGGCTTCGAGGGCGGCGGCGAGGCGAGTGGCAGCCTGGTCGAGCCAGCGGGCACCTTTTTCCGGGGTGGCGGGGCGCGGGTCGCCCAAGACGCCGCTCGGAGCGATATCGCGCGTAAGCCATGCGAAGGTAGCGGGAGCATTTTCCGGCAGCAGTGTTTCGGGTTTAGCCACGTCCGCGATGTAGTTGACAGTGTAGGCCGAGCGATCCACAAGTTCCGGCACGGATGCCAGCAGCAGAGCTGTTTCCACTTCGCCCGCGTGGAAGCCGTACTTTCGTTCCTGCGGAGAGAGGCCTTCATGGATAACGCCGCCCGAGCCGTGGAGAGCAAAGGTACGCAAGCCGAATTCGGCGCGGAGGTCGCGGGCCATCACGTCGATCAGGGCGGTATTGCCGCCATGCGTGTTGTAGAGCACGAGCTTCTGAAACTTCGCGGCGGACAGGCTCGCACCGATATCGTGCAGCACGGCCATAAACGTCGAGGCCGTTACGGAAAGCGTGCCCGGGAAGCCGATGTGCTCGTTGCTCTTGCCGTAATGCACGGGCGGCAGGGCGTACACGGAAAGAGTCGGCGGCAGCTTGGCGAGGGCGTGGCCAAGGAGAAGGTTATTGATGAGCGTGTCGGTGGCCAGCGGCAAATGATGGCCGTGCTGTTCGATCGCTGCGGTGGGAAGCACGAGCAGAGTCGATTCGCGCGGAAGCGCGTCGACCTGCTTCCAGTTCAGATACGCGAAGTTGCGAGCGTCGGGAATCCAAGTCTTCATCGTGTGATCTCTTCCGGTTTGAATGTGATCATTTTGCCCGGATTCAGCAGGCCTTTCGGGTCGTATCGTTGCTTGGCAAGCAGTTGAACATTGTCCGCGCGGTAGCGTCCTCCACCCTCGACGTTGTTCACGTGAGGATTGGCCACAAAGACGCCGATCTGGCGGCAAAATGCGATCATCTCGTTCAAGCGCTCTTCGGTGGTGTAATAGACGAGCGGGATTGCACCCGGAATCATCCGTCCGTCTCCGCTCTTCCAGAATTCCATGTGGAACAGGATTTCGCGGCCGAAACGCTCCTTTAACTGCCGCATTTGGTCGCGAACCGTGGCCGGATCGAAGGCACACTGGAGATAGGTGTATGCCTCGTCAGCCCGGATAGCCCACAGCGTCGTATGATTCCACGTGTAATCGGAGAGCAATGGCCGGGTGCGCAGCCCGAGATAAGCTCCCGAGTAAGTCACTTCCCCGCCCCGCTCTCGCGCGGCAGCCTCAAGTGCGGCGAGATGTTCCGCGGCGATCAAGAAGAAGATCAGAGCCTTGCCCTCCGGAGCGTATTGCTTGACCGGCGTGAAGAAGGATGGAATCGGCCATTCGAAGGGCGTCACGAGCCGTTTTGTCCATGCCGGGTCGCCGGCGATTCGCTCGCTAAAATCGAAGGCGGCATCGAACCCGTCGAACGCAACCACACACTGCGCCCATTCCACGGCCGGCGCCAGCGCCAGCCAGATGCGCGTGACGATGCCGTTCGTGCCCCACGCGTGCAGGATGTCGTGGACGGCTTCGCCTTCATGGAGCACGACGCGCGGCTCGGCCTCCATGGTAACCACTTCCAGCGCGCGCACGGTCTGGAAGTCACGGAGATTGCCATGGGCCACAGAACCGATGCCGCCGGAGCCTCCGCCGAGAAAGCCACCGACCGAGGCCTTGATAATCGTCGAAGGGTAACAGCGCAGCTCCCAGCCTACTTTGCGCGCCTCGATTTCGAGCGTGCCCAAACGCACGCCCGGCTCGCAGACGGCGACGCCATCCGGGCGAATCTCGTCGATGCTGTCCATGCGCGCGAGATCGAGGACCACGCCGCCGTGGAGCGGAACGGCCTGGCCGTAGTTGCCGGTACCCGCGCCGCGCGCGGTGACGGGAAGATTGTGCGCGTAGCAGTAGCGGAGGATGGCCTGAATCTCGGCGACATCGAGCGGTTGGACGACGAGGTCGCCGACTTTGCCGTCGAGTTGCTTACGGAGGACGGGCGAGTACCAGTAGAAATCTCGGGAGAGCTGCTCGACGACCTGCGGATGCGTGAGGACGCGCGTAGCGTCGCCGAGGATTGCGGCGAGTTCGCGGGCGTGGGGCGAGTTGGTCGGGTTCGTCATCTTCGGCGACTACAAAAGGCAAAAGCAGATTCCTGACTAATCTCCCGGGCTCGACTAGCCGTCGACCCGGGAGCCCTTCCTTGTTGCCGACGGTCCGAAAACCACGGACCGAAAGCAAAAGCGCCGGCCACTCCGCTCGGAATGACAGCTGCGAGATGAGCGCTCGAGTGAAGCATTGCCGCTTACGCCTTGCCAGATTTTCCTTTGCGCGACGTCCACGTACGGAAAGCCTTTTGCATATTCGGGTGCGTGAAGAGAGTGTTGCAAAGCTCGCCCAACACGGGGCCGTCAACGACGCACGGCATGTCCGATCGCCGGGAAACTTCCCTGGCCGCGATGTGAATCTGAAGGACGTGGCGGCTCGCGTCCGCAATGGTGGCGCCGTAGACGACGCGATCCAGCCGCGCCCAGAGGGCGTTGGCCATGCACATCGCGCATGGCTCGCAGGTGGAGTACATCGTGTATCCGGCGAGCGAAGGACGCTTGAGTTTCTTGCAGGCGAGGCGGACGGTGCGTGTCTCCGCGTGGGAACTGGGATCGTTTTCAGCGATGACGGCGTTCGTGGCCTGCGTCAGCCGCTCGCCGGTGCGCGTGTTCACGATGAGAGCGCCAAAGGGGACCGGGCGGGGCGTGGTCAGCGTGCGCGCGGTGAAGCGGAACACGGCGCGCATACAGTCTTCATCGAAGGGACTTATGCCCGAGCGCTTGGCTGTCGGGGTCGCCATGTCGTAATTTAGCACGGCGGGCGAGGTGGGCAACACCGCAAAATAGCGGCGCAAAGCCGCTGCCACGGGGCTTTCCGCGCCGAATTCTCCCTTTGAAATGCGGCGCGAAAAATTGGCGCCGAGCCGCAGGCCGCATGCTAACCTACCTTATGCGCAGGGCTTTTCTCGCCGGCACATTCTCCCTCCTGCTTCTTATCACCATGGTTGCTGCGGGCTGCCACCGATTGTCGAGCGGCGCGGGACTGACCAAAGTGACGCTCCAGGCGGACTGGTATCCCCAGCCGGAACACGGGGGCTTCTACACCGCGCTGGTGAAGGGCTACTACAAGGACGCAGGGCTGGATGTGAGGATCCAGCCGGGCGGACCTTATGTTTCTGTCGAACAGCAGGTGGCCACGGGCGCGGCGCAGTTTGGGATGAGCTCGTCGGACAAGATCCTCGAATCGATCGCGGACGGACAGCCGCTCGTGGCCGTGGCCGCGACGATGCAACACGATCCGCAGGGCGTCATGGTGCGCAAGGACTCGCCGATCCATTCGTTCGCCGACCTGAACGGGCACACGGTGGCGATCAAGACCGGGTCCACATGGTGGGAATACATTGCGAAGCGCTATCAGCTCAACAACGTTCACGAGGTGCCGGCGATGATGAACGTCGCGAACTTTGTGGCCGATCCGAATTATGTGCAGCAGGCGTTCGCAACATCGGAACCGTTTTTCGCGCACCAGGCGGGGATTGAGACGCGCGTGCTGCTTACGAGCGACGCCGGGTACAGCCCGTATCGCGTGATGTGCACGACGCGGGATTTTTTGCAGCAGCATCCGGACGTGGTGGGCAAGTTCGTGGATGCGTCGCTGAAGGGATGGAGGGATTACCTCAACGATCCCGCGCCGGCACACGCCGCCATCGCGAAGCTGAATCCGGCGCTCAACGCCGAATGGATGGAGTTCACGTGGAAGGCGCTGCGCGATGGACATTTTGTGGCGGGCGACGATCCGAGCGGGGCGCAGCTCGGACGGATGGATGCGGGTCGGTGGGAAACGATGTATAAGCAGCTTTCGGATTTGAAAGTGATCGACAAGGAGATCGATCCGGCGACGGCGTATACGTTGCAATTCGTGGGGCAGAATTAGAGAACATGGAGCTTTTCGTCAGCGGCGGGACGGTCGTCACGATGGACGCGGAGTTCCGCGTGATCGAGGACGGCGGTGTCGCGATCGAAGGCGATTCGATCGTGGCTGTCGGCGAGCGCGTCGATCTCGAGCCGCGATTCGGCAAGGCCAAGACGATCGATGCGAGCGGCACGCTGGTCCTGCCGGGAATGATCAACGGCCACGCACATGCGGCGATGAGCCTGTTTCGCGGCGTGGCGGAAGATCACTCGCTCGACGACTGGCTGCAAAAGTATATTTTTCCGGCGGAAGCGCGAAACGTGACGGAGGAGTTTGTCCTGTGGGGCACGCGGCTGGGCGTGCTGGAGATGCTGCGCGGCGGGATTACGACGTACGCGGACATGTACTACTTCGAGGACGTGGTCGCGCGCGTAACGAAAGAAGCCGGAATGCGCGGCGTGCTGGGCGAGACGATCGTCGACTTCCCCGCGCCGGATCATAAGACACCGGCCGCGGCCTTCGCATACACTCAAAAGTACATCGACAATTGGAAAGATGATCCGCTGATTACGCCTGCTGTGGCGCCCCATTCCATCTACACGCTCTCGACGGAGAATTTGAAGACGGCGGCGGCGCTGGCGCGGAGCAACGGCGTGCCGATCTTGATCCACATGGCCGAAGCGCCATTCGAAAGCGAGCTGAGCCGCGCGAGGCACGGGCTTTCGCCGGTCGGCTACCTGGAGCAAATCGGATTGCTGGGGCCGGACGTGGTCGGCGCGCACAGCATATGGGTGGACGCGACCGATATCGCGACGCTGGTGCGGCGCGGAGTGGGATGCGTTCACAACCCTTCGAGCAACATGAAATTGGCGTCCGGCGTGATGCCCGTGGTGGAATTGCTGGCGGCGGGCGAGCCGGTTGGCCTGGCGACTGACAGCGCCGCGAGCAACAACAATCAGGACCTGTTCCAGGAAATGAACATCGCCACGAAACTGCAAAAGGTCTCCCGCATGGACCCGCGAGCGCTGCCTGCGAGGCAGGTGGTCGAGATGGCAACGATCGGCGGGGCGCGCGCGCTGCATCTCGACAAAACGATCGGATCGCTCGAAAAAGGCAAGCAGGCCGACTTGATTCTGATCGGCACCGGCGCGACGCATTCGACGCCGATGTACAACGTCTATTCGCAGCTCGTGTACGCGCTCAACGCGCACGACGTGCTCACTGTGGTGATCGCCGGAAAGATCGTGATGGAAGTCCGGATGATGATGACGATGGACAAGCCGGGGATCCTCGCGAAAGCGCACGAATACCAGCGAAAGGTAGCGGCTTCGCTTGTCGAACCGCCGGCTGTTTAGGCGGCTTCGAGGCAAATCCTCCGGTCTCGCCCTTCGGTGCCGGCTCAGTTTTCCCGTATTGAATCTGGATTGACTGCGGTTGTTTGAGCGGTTGATCGAAAGAGAAGGGACAGAATGCAAACACCATCCGGTCTGCTCGCCCACAGCGCCATGGTTTCTCCGGTTACGCGGGCTACTTCGGGGTCAGGCGCCAAGAAAAAACTCATCTACGACCAGGACCACCGCGGCCCGCTTTCCACTGATACGGTCGCGACATTGATGCTCCTGCAGGCCGACAATATCGATCTGCTCGGCATTTGCACCGTGAGTTGCGATATGTGGGCCAAACAGGAGACCGCCTATGCGTTGCGCCTGCTCGAAATCATGGGCCGTCCGGAAGTACCGGTGTACATGGGCGCCCAGGAACCTCTGGTCAACACGAAGGCCGAGGCGCAGATGCGCTACCAGATGTTCGGTTCGAGGACGCTCGGAAACGAAGGATATCTGGGGTGCTTCGCCAAAGATGGCGGAAGCCGCGACGAAGTAGAGCCGCTGCCGCCGCCCTACAGCCGGTTTGCCCAGATCAAGGCCCAGCCCGAGCCCGCCGCGGACTTCATCATCCGGACGATTCGAGCCAACCCGAACGAGGTGACCGTCTATTGCGGCGGCCCGATGACGAACCTCGCGCTCGCAGCCATGCTCGCGCCGGACATTGTGCCCATCACCAAGGAAGTGATTTTCATGGGCGGAGGGATTCATCACTCGACCAGCTCCGTGAACGTTTATTTCGATGCCGAAGCCGCCAAGATCGGCTTTCGCGCGGGTTGGCCGAAATTCGCTCTCGTGACCACGGACGTTGCCGAGGAAGTCCACATGGCGGACGACGGCAAAGTGGACTACATCGTGGATCGCGCCCACTCGCCCATCGCCGACCTGTTTCGCGATTTCGAACAGAAGCCACAGCGCGCCAATCCGCGAAGGCAGTCATTCCGCATGCCGGATGAAATGATGGCCGCCCACGCGATCGATCCTTCGATTTTTGGCGGCTTCAATGAAATGTATATCGATATCGTGACGCACAACGACGGCCACTACGGCGATACGTCATTTTGGGACGGCAATTGGAAGGACGCCGGCGACAACAGCGCACTTTCAGGTCAGAACAATCCTTCCATCAAGGCCGGCCGCGTTCAGGTGCTGAATGGGCTCGACAAAAAGCGCTTTCGGGAGCTCTTCATTGATTTGATGACGCGCCCCATCAATCGTTCCAAGACATAGGACGAATTACCGAGAAGTGCGATCAGGAAGGGGGCAACAATGACCACAACGCGCCGAGAATTTCTCAAGACAGTGGGAGCCGCTATTGCCGGGTCACAGATTCCCCCGACTGCGATGGGCGCGCCGGCCCCTCCGGGTCCCAAGCCGGGCGTTGCGCCGCCGCAGGCCGGCGGGAGGCGAAAGGTAATTTACGACCAGGACAATGCCGGTCCGTTCGGCACCGACATCCTCGGAACGCTGATGATGTTGCAGGCCGACAACATCGATCTTCTCGGCA